>PVMK01189179.1_pt2 | contig 58089 bp, 62 predicted proteins | sample 1853481 | NCBI WGS metagenome assembly PVMK01 (sample SAMN08533507, study PRJNA380276) | Marine sediment metagenome, whole genome shotgun sequencing project.
TCCGGTAACCTCTACCACAATCAGGTTCCTATCTTTCTCGATATACTCGCCCCGGCTTACCACATCTAAACGTTTGTTGTCGATTATGGCGGTGCCGCCAGGATGCAGAACGGTGACGCTCTTGCCCTCGTGCCCCACGAAACTTTCCAGCTCAGGCGACTGGGAGACAACGCCGCTGTCACTGGACAGGGTTTCCCGCAGAGTGGCTGGGGAGCGGGCCAGAATCTTCAAGCCAACCACCACCAGGACCGGAATCATAAAAAGATCGGCAAGAACAAAATAGGTCCCGGCCATGGTTGAAATATCATGAAAGACTATAAACAACGAGTAGCCGAACAGGCCGGCTGCCATCAGCGAAAGCAAACCGCCCGAGGGCAGGAAGATTTCGGCAATGATGATTATCACACCGGCCAGCTGCAATAAAACAGGTATGAAGAATTCTCTCATAATCTCTCCCTAAAAGAACAATACCTCAAAAGCCGAATATCCAGCTTATTGAAGAAGATATACAGGAAATAATTTTAGCATACATCTATTTTCGCACCTGAAAGCAATTGCAGGTGCAGATTCGGTGCCTGCAGTCGCTTATAAATCCTCGGTGACAACCACCCGATTGCCCTTGATGGCCAGAATTTTCACCTTAGCACCTTTTTCGATAAAATCGCCTTCAGTGACCACATCGATATCCCTTTCCCCGAATCTTGCCTTGCCCGGCAGGTCTGAGAAAGGTGGTGGCCGTTCCCAGTTCGTCAACTTTTACTTTCCAGGCTTCATGGGAATCGGCATGGGAGCCGGCCAGAGTGGTATCCAGGTATGGCCCCTTGACCAGTTTACCCAGACGCGGGAAAAAATAACTCAAGAAAACTCAGGGCTGCGCAAAAGCCACGATAAACGAGCCCAGGACTTTGGTCAGGTTGTCAAGCAGGATGTCGGCTTGCCACGGCAGGTTTGGATCGGGCAAAACAAAATCCTGAAAGGAAAGGATCATGCCCAGGCCGATACTTATAAATCCAGCCACCCCGGCGATGCCGAAACCCGGGATCACGAATACCTCGAACCCCAGGAGAACCAGGCCCAGAACAATCAAAATAAGCTCAGTATGATCGGCCAGCCCGATAATATACTGATTACCAAAGACCAGGCCCAGGCAAATTATCCCTACCAGGCCGGGCAGGCCGAAACCGGGCGCCTTGTACTCGGCGTAAAGGGCGGCCATGCCGATCATCATCAGGATAGGGGCAATTGAGGTCAGAAAGCGACCAAGAGTCTCGGACCAACTCGGCTCAAGCCGGGTTATCCGATAATCTTTGATGTCAAGCCGGTCAAGCATATCAGGAATGGAGGAGGCGGTCATCTTTGAGAAACCCAGATAAAGGGCTTCCGCATCGTCCATGGTCAGGAGTTCATCCTTGGCCACCACCACTTTTTGGGCGATGATCTTTTCCTGCTCGTCCTCGGTCATTCCCTCTAAATCAGTGGCGTTAAGGTACAGGGTTTGGTCAGCCATTTTGACTTCATGGATTTCCAGGTGGGCGCTGACCATCGACTCGGCCAGGGCGACCGGATAGCCGTTACGCCTGGCCAGGGCTCGAAACTTTGGCCCTTAGCGGCGACTGGAATTTTCTCGCCCAACATAGCCGGGCCTTCCTGGGTAAAACTGATCGGCGCGCAATCGCCGATGGTGGTGCTGGGCCGCATCACCAGGTCATTGGCGGACAGGGCGATCAGGGCGCCGGCTGAGATGGCCTTGTTTTTGACATAGGCAATGGTCCGGGGACCTTTGACCCCGGTCATGGTATCAACGATTTTAAGGGCTGAATCGACCCGGCCGCCAAAGGTATCGATTTCCAGGACGATTATGGCCTCAGTGTCCGTGCCTGCTTCCAGCACCGCCCGCTCAATATAAGCGGCCATGGCCGGTTCCACATCCCCGTTAACCGGAATCACGTACACATCCACTGGTCCGGTACCAGCCCCAGCCGACCCAGCCGCCCCACCTGGCAGCAGGGACAGGCATAAGAATGATAAGGTCAATGATAGAAAACGGAGAAAGATTCCGGATAAGCCTGGGAATTTGAGCCGCAGGGGTTCACGGTCTGAAAGGAGTGCTTCATCAGGGATCGTTCGTTTGACTTCGCGGCTTTGCCGGGAAGAATACGCTCACTTCTCATATACAAGAGCACCATCTGTAATTTGCGTTTTAAAAACTATAGTTTACCATAACTATAAGCAGTTATAGCATATAATTCCAGGGGTACCATCCGTTAATCCCGAATTCCGGGGACAGTATATCTAATTATCAATTGCCGTTATTAAGTATGGTGTCCCCTTTCTCCCGTAGATTTGGCTCCTTTGACAGATTGACAAACCTTCTGTTCATTCATAATTTTTAGTAAAGAGGGTAGGCTAATTGTTATATGCCTGGTTCTCCTTGAAAACTCAACAGGCAATGCATTGCAGGTTGTTATAATATAATTCGATGTAATCAGGAGGTGAATATTATGCCAGAACTAAGATGTCCGGAATGCGGAAATGAACTTCTGCCGCGTAAACCAGGAGATCTTGCCGACTACTGCGTCTGTACTTCCTGTAGTAGAAAGGTATATACCTGGGAAAAAACCAATGTTAATGTGAAATGCAGCAAATGTGGCAAGGAAAATGTAACTGAAGTCGCATGCTAGTTAAAAAAACAGTCAATAAAATTGACCGGCCAAAGGTTCTGTGTAGTTCAAAAGCCTCTGGCCGTTTTTTATTTCCGCAGGGATGGCGCCATGGCATTTTTCGCCACAAAGGGCTGCACAACATGGAGTGACCCCGGCGGCACCAGTTCTTTTATGCCACGGTGGTCTTCAGCAGACAGCAGGGGTTTGACATCGGTGGTTCGGAAAAGATGGTCAACGGTGCTTGCTGCAATGAGGGAAATAGACCGGCGGATCTGCGGTCCATGCGAGACCGTGCCGGTCAGTTCCGCTAACCGGGACAGGGGTGCCTTGATATCCATGGCGATGAAATCAACAAGATTTTTATCAAGCAACTCTTTGATAACCCCCGGACGGCTGCCGTTGGTGTCGAGCTTGACAGCAAATCCCATTTTCTTGACCTGTCTGCAGAATCCGGCAAGATCGTCCTGCAGGCAGGGTTCTCCGCCGCTAATCACTACCCCGTCCAGAAGTTTCTGTCGCTTATGTAAAAAATCGAAAACCGTGTCTTCCCCGATCAGGGAGTCTGCATCCATGGGCAGCAGGCTGGCATTGTGACAGAACGGACAGTGGAAATTGCACCCCTGGGTAAAGACAATGGCTGCCAGCCGGCCGGGAAAATCACTGGCCGTCACCGGCTGCAGTCCGCTGATTTTCATCTACCCCTAGGCCTCAACCCGATAATGGCTGCGGGCGGCAAACTCCGCCTGCTTACCCTTGTTCCACTGATCCACCGGCCGCATATAACCGACAACCCGGGAATAGACCTCGGTTTTTTCACCGCAGGTCGGGCACTTGTCTACCTCACCCAGCAGATAGCCGTGGCTTGGGCAGATGGCAAAAGAAGGGGTCACGGTGAAGTAGGGCAGATGGTAGTTGTTGCATACCTTTTTTACAAATGACCTGACCGCTGTGGGGTCGGCCGCAGCCTCTCCAAGAAAGCTGTGCAGTACCGTGCCGCCGGTGTACTTCGTCTGCAGTTCATCCTGCAGATCCAGCACCTCAAATATGTCATCCGTATAGTTCACCGGCAGTTGGGTTGAGTTTGAGTAGATGGGCGTCCCGGTGTCCGGGCAGACGAGCGTGGATTGCATATCCGGAAACCGTTTGGTGTCGAGGCTGGCCAGCCGGAACCCGGTTCCTTCGGCTGGGGTTGCCTCCAGGTTGTAATGATTGTCGGTTTCCTCCTGGAAGCGGGTCAGGGTATCTCGCATATGGTCAAGCATCCTGCCGGCAAAGATGCGGCCGGCCTCGCTGCCGATATCGCATCCCAGCAGGTTGAGACAGGCCTCATTGCCACCGATAAGGCCAATGGTCGAGAAGTGATTCTCCCAAAAGGTGTCAAACCGTTTTTTTACATCGCGCAGGTAGAAGCTGGTATAGGGATAGAGCCCTTTAACAGTGAACTGTTCGAGGACCTTGCGCTTGGTTTCCAGACTGGTACGGGCAATTTCCATGAGTCTATCAAGGCGCTGAAAAAAATCCTCTTCGCTGTCGGCCTGGTAGCCGATAGCCGCCATGTTAATGGTCACAACCCCGATAGAGCCGGTGAGGGGATTGGCACCGAAAAGACCGCCGCCCCGTTTCTCCAGGTGGCGGGTATCCAGGCGCAGTCTGCAGCACATGGAGCGGGCGTCATCCGGGCTCAGGTCGGAATTGACAAAGTTTGAAAAGTAGGGGAGACCGTATTTGGCCGTTACCTCCCAGAGTCTCTCCAGGCCGGGGGCCTCCCAGTCAAATTCCGGAGTAATGTTGTAGGTGGGGATGGGAAAGGTGAAAACCCTGCCCTTGGCATCACCCTCGCTCATGACATCCAGAAAGGCCTGGTTGAGCATATTCATCTCTTCCTGGAAATCGCTGTATACCTCGTTCCGGGGCTTGCCGCCGATAATTACGGGCTGGTCCCGCAGGGCGGCAGGGGGCTGCAGGTCCATGGTCAGGTTGGTGAACGGCGTTTGAAAGCCTACCCTGGTGGCGACGTTGAGGTTGAAGACGAACTCCTGCAAGGCCTGCTTGACCTCACGATAGGAGAGCTTATCAAAGCGGATAAAGGGGGCCAGCAGGGTATCGAAGCTGGAAAAGGCCTGGGCACCGGCCGCCTCCCCCTGCAGGGTGTAGAAAAAATTCACCACCTGACCAAGGGCGCTTCTGAAGTGTTTAGACGGGCTGCTTTCCGCCTTGCCCGGTGCGCCTTTGAAGCCGGTGCGCAGGAGGTCATGCAGGTCCCAACCCACGCAGTATACCGAGAGCAGGCCGAGATCATGGATATGCAGGTCGCCGTTCTGATGGGCCTGGCGCACCTCCGGGGTGTATATCTTGTTGAGCCAGTAGGTTTTGCTTACCTCGCTGGAAATATAGTTATTCAGTCCCTGCAGGGAGTAAGACATATTCGAGTTTTCCTGAACCTTCCAGTCCAGCCGCTCAAGATAGTTTTCAATGAGGTCGAGGTCGGCCTTGGCCACCATCTCCCGGATCCTCGCATGCTGATCGCGATAGAGGATGTATCCCTTGGCCGTTTTTTTGTACGGTGAGGCAAGCAGAACCTCCTCCACCAGATCCTGGAGTTCTTCCACCGTAGGCGGTCCGTCAAACATGACCTGGGCCGTGGTCAGCACCCGGATCGTCAAGCGGCGGGCCTCAGCCTGCTCAAATTCACCTGCTGCCCGCCCTGCTTTTAAAATGGCATTGGTAATCTTGGCGGCATCAAAGGATTCAAGACGCTGATCGCGTTTTCGGATGGTGTCAAAAAGTTGGTCCGGGGCAATGGCGGACCGGGAGGGTTCTTTGGGCATTCTTATCTCCTTTCCTCGAAGGCTTAAAAATTATGGTTTTGTGTCGGCAGGTCTTCGGGCTTACAGGCGTTCTGATCCTATTTTGGCCAGCGCTTCCCAGTCATAAAAATTGACCAGTGCTCATGGTGGCGTTCGTTCCTGATTACCGCTGCGGGACAGCTCCGGGGTCTCACCGGATTCCCTTTTGTTCCACAACAGCTGGAGCTGTTGCAAACCGATTCACACTACCATATACAGTGTACTCTTATTCTGTCAACACTAAATATTGTGTTTTTTGCCAGAATCAGGCAAACAGGATATCAGGGCCGGAAGCCATGCTTTTACTATGAATCTTGGCTACTTTTCTTTTTCCTCAGGAGGTAATAAAAATCGCGTTTCCCCTCAGTCCGCCATGGCGTCATGTAACTGATGGCAAAATTGATGGTCTGTTGATGGCGGCATTGGCCGAAAACGAAAGTCATGGGCATATGTGTATATATAACTAAGCCGATTATCGGGCAAACGTTCTCCTGGACAGTAAGAAATGCTTTAGATGAGGTAAAGTTGAGATGATGGCGAGATTTATTGCTGAACAGTAACTACCGCATCATGAAGCTCCACAGAATGCCGGCGCAAATAGCTGACCCAATAACACCGGATGCGTTGCAGGCCATAGCATGCATCAATAAATAGTTAGTAGGGTCCTCTTTCAGTCCCACCAGGTGAACTTCCCTTGCCGAGCCGGGTACGGCGGAAACACCGGCTGCCCCCAGTAAAGGATTAATTTTTTCTTTCAGGAATATGTTCATGATCTTGGCAAAAATGACTCCTGATGCAGTGGCGATGGAAAACGCCACGGCACCGAGAAGAAATATCCCTACAGATTTGCCGGTTAGAAAGACATCGGCCTGGGTGCTGGCGCCAACAGTAAATCCCAGAAAAATAGTCGCCGTATCAATAACAGCGGTGCTGGCTGTCTTGGTCAAACGGTCCACCACCCGCGATTCTTTCATGAAATTACCGAAAAAGAAGGGCCCCAGCAGGGGGATGGAAGCCGGCGCCAGGAAACAGCATAAAATGACCCCGACAATTGGGAAACAGAGCAATTCTTTGCGGGTAATTGGACGATCGGTATCAGGCATTCTGATCAAACGTTCTTTCCTGGTTGTGAGCAGCCGCATAATCGGCGGCTGGATAATTGGAATCAGGGCCATGTAAGAGTATGCCGCAATGGCGATAGGACCGATCAGGTGCGGCGCAAGCTTGGCGGTCAGGAAGATGGAGGTTGGACCGTCGGCCCCGCCAATAATGGCCACCGAGGCAGCCTCTTTGGGGGCGAAACCTAACGCCAGGGCACTGAGCAGGGTGAAATAAATGCCCATTTGCGCTGCAGCCCCTAAGAGCATGAGCTTGGGCCGGGCCAGCATTGGAGAAAAGTCTGTCATTGCCCCCAAGCCCAAAAAAACAATGGAGGGATACAATCCGCTGGTGACACCAAAATAAAGATAGTGCAGCACACTGTTATTCTCATAGATGCCAAGACCGAATCCTTTAAAGAAAGGGATGTTGCCAACGATGATACCGAATCCGATCGGTAGCAGTAAAAGCGGTTCATACTTTTTGGCAGTGGCAAGAAAACAAAACAGAATACCCACGCAGATCATGAAGATATAGCGAATGTCTGCCAGGTAGTAGCCGGTGGTTTTCAAAAAATTGACAAAAAGTTCCATAGGGCTATCGCATTGTTGGTTTTAATCTTTACTCCAGCTAAAGAGCCCTTCACCCGAGGGCCGCAAATATTCAGCCTCGCGCAGAGCACGAATGGTTAAATGCGGATGGGGCAAGCTTTCTCTTTCAAATATCCGGTATAATTCGGCAAGGGGAAAACTATCACCAAGTTCGGCTGTTAATTGCTGGTACAAAAGGGCGGTAACGGGCAGATCGTTTAGAATGTCGATGTCTGTTGATGGTTGTGCAAAAGGCGAAGCCTCTTTTTCCTTTTTTTCAAAAAGGCCAATAACTTTATGCAATTGGGATATTATAAAGGCCAAGGCTGATAGGCCGCACATAACTATTATGCTGCCGGTAATTGCCATTGCCCAGCCATTATGCGCTGAGATCGCTTCCAAACCTAACATTTGGGCACCTCCTTAAACGATTGGTCGTACAGAGTACCGACCGTTGTTATTGGCTCCCTTATAAATACTTTAATGGGGCGTTATTTAAAAGCATATTCTGCCGGGAGAATATGTGGACATAATAATTAGTTATAACTTTTTTACTTTTCTGTTAGCCGCTGTTTGCAAGAATCAGTGGTTTGATGATGTCGAACAGAAATGCTCGGCCGCCAATAAAGAGCATGATCGATAAAACTCCAGCGGCAGGGACCGTAATGATCCAGGAAGTGAATATTTTCTTTGCCACACCACGGTCAATACCACCTAGACCGCGTGCCAGGCCAATGCCGATCACCGCCCCGACCAGGGTATGAGTTGTCGAGACAGGCAGCTTCATCCTGGTGCAGACCAGCACCGTAAAGGTGGCGGCCACACCTGCAGCCACCCCACGGGAAGGTGTGATCTGCGTTAATTTTGTGCCAACAGTTTCCAGCACCCGGTGACCGAAAGTCACCAGGCCTAACACCAGGCCTATGCCGCCCAGCATCAGGATCCAGGTCGGCACCGCCACTTGCATCTGCACGGTGCCGCTTTGTATAATATCGGCGACTGCAGCAAGGGGGCCGATGGCGTTGGCTACGTCATTTGAGCCATGCGCAAAGGCCACGGTACATGAACTTATCACAACCAGCGGGTGAAAAAACCTCCTCAACCTTTTCAAGCTGTTGAGCCAGGGGCAGCGTATCCTTGTCCCTGCAGATAGCGACGTATCATAATTTTTGAAACCACAGCCGCAATCAGGCTGAGGGTCAGGGCCAGCAGCAGTGTATGGGTGTCGGTCAGCCAGTCCAGGCCCCTTGATCAGGTGCTTCAACCCCTTGTAGACCGTGGCCAGGGTCACCACCATGACCAGAAAAAAGACAATATAAGGCGTTGTTCCTTGATTGCCGCCCAGGGTCGGTTTTTCTTTACCAAGGATGGTTACGACTATAAGTTTGAAGAAGATAAAGCCCAGGACCCCTCCTGCAACAGGGGAGATGAACCAGCTGGCCACAATCTGACTCATTCTTTCCCCAGTTGACAGCATCCAGGCCGGCGGCCGCTATACCGAAACCGGCAACCGCGCCGACGATCGAATGGGTGGTGGAAACCGGCATGCCGGTCCAGGTGGATATGTTAAGCCAGAGAGCGGCGGCCAGCAGTGCCGAAGACATACCGATGACGAAAAGAGTCGCGGCATCCCCTTCCTGCATACCCTGGATAGAGGCAATGAAATTAGGATCGACTATACCCTTGCGCACGGTGTCGGTCACATGACCGCCGACCAGGACGGCACCGGCAAACTCACAGATGCTGGCAAGAATGATTGCCCGCTTAAGAGTGATGGCGTTGGAACCGACGGCCGGGGCCATGGAGTTGGCCACATCGTTGGCGCCAATATTCCAGGCCATATAGAGCCCCAGCAGGGCAGTGATGGCAAGAATTAGGATATCCATTTTGAAACGGGACTATGCGACAATCATTGTTCTGAGCATGTCACCGGCGTTTTCAGCTTCATTTGCAATTTCACTGAGAACCAGCAACATTTTTTCATAGAATAGAATAGTGATGGGATCAAGCTGCCCTTCCAGGGCAAAGATGTCCTTGCTTAAGCTACGGGCTATCCTGTCCGCCTTCCATTCTTCTTCGTTCAGTCCGTCAAGCATGCTTAGAACATTGCCGGCCTCTACCCCGCTGAAGGAAACCTCTGCAAGGTTCTTGAGTTCCTCAGCTGCGGAGAGCAGGGTGTTTGCCACCACAAAAATTTGATCAACAAAATCAAAGAATTTGTCCATTACTTCTGGATGAAGTTTTGTCTTCCGCAGGGTCAGAATGACCGCGAAATCTTCCGCCTTATCGGCAATTTTGTCCTGGCAGCCGATGAATTTTTCCAGCTCGACCCGATCAACAGGTAGAAAATAACGGCGCGGCAGGTGCTCGCGCACCTCGTGTTTGATCATATCAGCCTCATATTCCAGCCTGGAGACTTGATCCTGCAACCGTCTGATTTCCACGTAGTCTTCATTGACCAGTGCTTCCATCAGCGGCCTGATCACTTCAACGCATTCAGTTACCTTCTTGGTATGTTCCACCAGAGGTCCAAATGGCGATTTTCCGAACAATTCCCCAATAATACTCATCAAAGTACTCCTAGTATTAGAATGTGAAATAAGCTGTCAGTCATTCCGACAGGCCTATCATATTATAAAGCCTCTCGTTTTCAACCCTTTTCCTTTGCTATTTTGCAGGCTGAAGTTCTTCGGCAGGTTGTTTAACTCTGGGAATCAGGAAATTCAGTAAATCTGAGGACATAAGACTTGTTTATTCGTTCAAGAAAACCCGGTCCTCAGGGCCAGGTCAGAAGTAGCTGGCTCAGCCGGAACCATCAACAAGGCTTAAAATAGGCACTGGGGCACTGAGGCACAAAGGCATTCATACCCCTCAAGGGGGTACTAAAAAGAGTGCCCTTCAGGGTACAAAGTGACCGTAAGAAAAGAAGTGTAAAGGTTTTTGAGTACACACAATGTTGATCCTGCCTTGAATTGTTGGACACCTTGTTTATCGGTTATGATACCGACAACAGGGAGAACGACATGCACAGGAAAAGGGCGATTCTGGTAAATATTCAGATTATGCGAATCTTCACCAGGCTTCGCCAGATGCTGGCCGGGCATGAAGAGTTGAAAAATAAAATTGAAAAGATGGAAGAAAAATATGACGAGCAGTTTCAAATTGTTTTCCAGGCAATAAAACAGATCGCTGGTGAGAAACCCGGGCTAGCCTCCAGTCTTTACTCCCCACTCTTCACTTCTCAGCCCTCAGTCCTCACACCTCAGTCCTTTTCTTTTTTTCTCTATTCCCCCTTCACAATTCCCAATTCTTTAATCTTTCCCGCACTTGCCATTCTCGATTACCGGGAAGCCGGCCAGGTTGAAACTTGCGCCGCAGCCACAGGTGGTTTCGGCACTTGCATTGGTGAATTTTAAGCCGCCGTCAATCAGAGCATCAGAGTAGTCTATGATCAGGCCGTCCAGATATTGGCTGCTTTCCTGGTTCGAGACGATCCGAATATCTCCGCTCTGCAGGACGACACTTTCATCTTCCTGCATCTCCCGGTCAATGTCGGCACTATAAGTCAAACCGGCACAACCGCCTTCAGTAACGGCAACACGCAAAAACTGATCCGGTTCCAGCTTGTTTTCCAGCATCTCCCGGGCTTTCTCCTCAATGATAATTTTCATGGTAAGAACCTCAAAAAATAAGATTTATTCTGTCATTGTATAGTAATACATATCATCAGGGAGGAAGGAAATGTCAAGTGTCAGCATGGGGGACAACCCCAGGAAAAAGAGCCAGGCAGAGAATTAATCCCACGCCTTTGAAATATTAAGCAATAAGAATTAGTATCATAGGCCCGGATTTCCATGTGGATTTCTGGTAGTATGTTCGGCTACGAAATGAATCAGCCTTTACCCAGTATCCAGCAACCAGCAGCCAGCATCAGGTTTTTAACCTTATGCCTTTATCTTTATAAATAAATTTGTCCCCTTTACCCGCTTGCTGAAGAAACCATGAAAAAAATATCATTTAAAGAAAACCTGTTGCAAAAAATCGAACTTGAAAGGCTCGCCTATCGGGTTATTGCATCCTGCGGGACTGAGCAGGCACGACACCCTGTTGACAAAGAGGCCATGGTTCGCCTTTTGGAGTTGAGTCCTTACCAGTACCAGCGGGAGCGCGACCTGGATCTCTATGTCAAACCGGACGAGGGAGAATTGAAAATAATTCTGGTACTGGACAACGAGCTGCCGATTTTTCGATCCACGGTAAAGGATGTGGTCACCCGCAGAAGCCCGAGGACCCTTGAAATGTGGAATTTTCGCACTATCCGGAACATTCTGGTCGATTCCGATATCAAGATGAGCACCACGGGAAAATCCGTTGAAACGGTCCTGAGGGATGCGGTTGAACAGCTTGATTTGACTTACACTGATACAGATATTGAGAATTTGGCCCGGGAGGGCATGGCGTGGCTGGCCGGCAGCGATGCCGGCGGCGTCGGAAAATCACTTGCCCTGTTTGGAGCATTGTTGGGATACGAGAAACCGTCGAAATATTTCGGGCTGGACCATACGGTAAGTTATGGGGTTTCAGCCTCCGGACCAGACAATGACGTAGTCTTCGGGCCTTTGGTCCTTTACCGTCCTGCTGACAACACCCTGGCGTGGATTGACCAGTCGTTTTCCCGATCTGACCGGGAACAGATGAAATTCCTCCGCTCGGTTGCAACCGGCCAAACATCCGTTCCAATGACAGGAGATGCGGTCTTTGAAAAGCTCCAGGCAAATGTGCTGGAGCAGCCTGAACGTGTTCTATCCGTTTGAAGGAAGTAAATAAAAATAAATCTGTCCCTGTTTTCTGAAATATTGATTTACTGTTTGTATTAATTGCTTACAATGCTGTTTTATCGAATTACTCCGTAAAGCAGATCCCATACTCAGGAGGTGTTCTTGTATGACCGGTTTTAAAGATCGTATACTTCGCGCTGCAAAATTAGATGCTGCCCTGTATGAAGAGGTCGAGGCCGATAAAAGCGCCATGGGGCAGGCCATGGGTGTTGTTGTGCTTTCCAGTGTAGCTGCCGGCATAGGAGGTATCGGAATGGGAATGGCAGGGCCCGGCTCCATCCTGATGGGGATAATCGTATCCCTTGTTGGGTGGTATCTCTGGGCCTTTCTCACTTACTTTATCGGCACGAAACTCCTTCCGGAGCCGCAAACCCATGCAGATCTCGGTGAATTGCTGCGCACCATCGGCTTTTCCAGTTCACCCGGCCTGATCCGGGTATTAGGCATCATCCCGGGTCTGGGCGGGGTGGTATTTTTAGCAGCTTCAATCTGGATGCTCGTGGCAATGGTGATCGCGGTCAGACAGGCCCTTGATTATAAAAATACCTGGCGTGCTGTGGGGGTTTGCGCTATCGGCTGGGTCATTCAGACAGTAATCATTGTGGTATTGGTTTCTCTTTTTGGCGGTGGCGCGCCACCGGCCGGATAGTCCTGAAGGCTTTGGGACACCTGCCATGCATGTCATACTTGCAGCATAGATGATCTGAAAATTATTTGGCAATAAAAATGAGTTTTGTGTCCCTTGGATTTACATGGTTGGGCATCAGACAGTAAAACCAGATCTGGACCTTGCAGCGGTTACAAACCGGGCCATCACATCAGTCTATCCATATTATCATTATCAATTCAGTCTGAGCACAATTTTTCCGTGCCATAAACCCTATTATTGCTCAGCGGATTCTTCGTATTTGCGCCAGGTGTCGTCGGGATCAAAGGTGGTCATTGCCGTCGACGCGGCCGTGTCCTCGCCCAGGTCTTTTTCATAGATTACGCCTTCCTGATTGATGATGAAGGTCATGATCCCGGAGGCCCCGTACTCGGCGGGATAGGCAACCAGAGCAAAGCCGAGAACCATCTTCCCATCGCTCAAATATTCGTAAGCTCCGCCATCGGCATGTTCGCCTTGCCCCTTGAGGATTTTGAAATAATAGCCGTAAAAAGGTTCGGGAGGGTTTTGATCCAGACCGCTTTCATGCCCCTCTTCAGTAGCTCGCGCGACCAGTGGGCCGAAAGGGCTTTCCGCTTCGCCTTCCTCTGCCTGCCAATAAAGTCCATCCTTCTTACCTTCGCTGCTGGCAAACTTCTGGGCGAATTCCTGGCTGCCGTCGTTACGGTTCGTGCAGATATATTCACGCTGGGCGTCTGTATAGGCCTGCATTACCTCGATGGTGTGCAGCTCATTTCTGCCGATCCGCCGGTTGAGGATTTCCTCCATGCCTGCCTGTGTATCGAAGAGCCAGACGTCTCCCTGTCGAACGATGGGGATCAGGAAGGGATAATCCTTGTCGCCGACGAGAAGAACCATGCGGTCTTCCGCTTCCTGTACGAGGCTGTTCTTCTCCTCACATGCCTTAAGAAAGTGCGCTCTGCCGTTCCGGTCTGCAACATTGTCGCCGGAGAAAACGAGATCTTCAGAGCCGGGGCCTAAGATATCGAGCAGTTCTTCATCGTTATTATCCTGTACTGCAGAAATCATGGCCGCCGCTGCCTGCTGCGGGGTGGAGAAGAACTTATGCTCTGCCGCGCCCCCCGCTATTGCCGGGGATGCAGTCAGAACGACCATCGCCATGAGCATTGCCAAGGCGGTGGGAAACAATCGCAACATGCTGTAAGTATATACTTTTCTTGCCATCATCAGTTTTCTTCTCTGTATGGATAAAATCATGGCTTGGTTCTCCTGATTATCGTTTGTTGCGGTTCCTGCTGCCGCGCCCGCCCCTGCTAACACCACCCGAACCCGAACGGCCCCTGCTGCTGCGGTCATAGCCCTGCCCTTGCCGGCTAACCCTGCCACGCCTACTTGATTGGCTTTCCTTCCTGCCTTCTCCGACCCGGTTGAAGACATTGTCACGGCTTCTTCGTTGCTGTTGGCGCTCAACCCGTTGCCTTTTCTGTCTGTCAGGTTGGGTCCTCGCCCCCACCTGTTTGCTGCGGTCGATTCGTAGCCGTTCCTGTACATCCCGAACAGTTTGCCTTTCCCGTCTGTCAGGTTGGGTCCTTGCCCGCTCCTGTTTGCTGCGGTCGATTCGTAGCCGTTCCTGTACATCCCGAACAGTTTGTCTTTCCCGTCTGTCAGGTTGGATCCTCGCCCGCTCCTGTTTGCTGCGGTCGATTCGTTGCCGTTCCTGTATATCCCGAACAGTTTTGGGCCGAACATCTCCGCGAGTATTCCGGTCAATCCCGGTCCGGCCGTCGCCTCGCCGGTTCTGATCGATTCGTTCAGGAAAACCACGGGTCGAGGGCCTGAACTTCCTGGTGCGGCTGGGATACTGGCCGTATCTTCGGGCGGTAGACTTATCGCGGTAAGCAACTCCGCGGCGGTGCCCCGGTAAGTGATTCCAGCGGCCGGATTTTGCCTGCCATCGGTCATGCCGGACATATCTCGGCCGATTGTGCACATTGATATATATATGATGGTGGTACCAATCAAAATAGCTCCAGGCACCGAAGGCGAACCCGAAGTAAAAGCCTGGCCAGTATGATATGCCGACCCCGATGCTTACCCTTGTGGGCCCCCAGTAATAAGGCGGATAGGCAGGATACCACCATGGACCATAGATATAGTAGGGATCATAGTACGGTACGTAGATAATCCGGGGGTCTGCCGGCTCGATGATGATCGTCTCCTTTTCAACGATGACTTTCTGCTCGGTGGTAGTGGTAAGGTTGCCCTGGGCATAAGCCCTGGACCGCAGTTCCTGGATCATATCCATGACCTCGTCGTCCTGGGCAAGAAAGGCGTTACCGATGTTGGTGGTCTCGGCGATCCGTTGACTCATCAGAGCCAGGATCGACGGGAAGTGGCAGAGCGCTTTGATGCTGGGGTCCCAACCCCGGTCCAGTAGGGCATCGTCAAGGGTTTCGCCTGCTAGTTCCGGATTCTTCCTGACCCAGCGGTCGGCCTCGATCAATTCAATGGGATAGGTTGACGCCATCAGGACCTGGGACAGGAGCGCATCGGGATAGAGGGCGATGGGTGCCAGCATCTGAGTCAGTTCCTCCCGGCTGAATTTCTCGGACGGCTCTGGAGAGTCGCTGTCCTGGGCCTGAACCTGATGTGGCGGGATTACAAGACTAAACACAAGGAAAAGAAGAATGAACAGTCTGATGGTCAGATTTATTATGGTCGCTGCCTTCATGATTACCTCCTCAAAAAACCGGGTCGGCGCCGAATGGTTTAGCACCAGCTTACTGCAGTGACATGGAAGCCTGTTTTGGGTCGCCGGACGGAAAATTTTGACAGGATATGTTCCATCCTTCTTATAAAATAAAGATAAGCATGAAAAGTTCCCGTGACCATCTCCACTGAATTGTTCCACTTTAAATGGCAGTTTTTCACAATTTTGGTCAATGGAGTATTTATTTGACCTCATGCCATTGAGTTTGCCAAATTCAGAAATTCCGGGGACACCATGCTTAATTCTTCTTTTGGGGACCTGGCTTTTATTCTGGCAGGACAAGGTTTTCGAATTATACTATAGTATATAACCCTGTTTAAAAAGGCGAGGAGGGAAGAAAATTATGATTCATCTCTTTACCCAAAGGTTTTTTCTTTTTTTCTATACCTGTTTGTGCCTGTTTTTGCTTGGCAGTAATGGTCTGGCCTCTGATCAGTATGCAGAACCGCGCCAGAAGATGGTCAAAGCCATTGAAGCAGATGTTAATGAAACCAGTCTCTATATTAATAAAAAAAGACTTGATGCGCGTGTCATGTCTGTCATGGGCAGGGTTGAACGGCATAAATTCGTGCCTCTCTCACAGCAGTCCTGGGCCTATGCGAATCAGCCATTGCCCATAGGCCACGGACAGACAATTTCCCAACCTTACATAGTGGCTCTGATGACCGATCTCATCAGTATTGACCCGGGAGATAAGGTTCTTGAGATAGGGACGGGCTCAGGGTATCAGGCAGCAGTACTTGCTGAAATGGGGGCCGAGGTATTTACCATCGAGATCATTAAGCCCCTGGCAAGCCAGGCATCCAAACGTTTAACATCTCTGGGATACGATAATGTAAAAACCCGCAAAGGTGACGGGTATTACGGCTGGCAGGAAGAAGCCCCTTTTGATGCCATTGTGGTAACAGCAGCGGCCAGCCATATCCCGCCGCCGCTCATCCGTCAGTTGAAACCCGATGGAGTCATGATAATACCGGTGGGCAGCAGGTTCATGGTGCAGCAACTGGTGCTGGTGTCAAAGAATGAGGCAGGGGATATAACGACCAGGCAGATACTGCCTGTACGCTTCGTCCCGCTCACCGGGGATCGTTGAACCGGGCTCTGCAAACCATTATCATACAGTCTCAATAAAACTTATCATGTAAATCTCTGCCTGCGGTTTTTTAGGTTTGCTTTTTTAAATGGACATACCTGAGAATAAACCCTCTATGGAAAAGACAGCACCTGACAGTCTTCAGGGTTCCTCCCCACCCCGTCTGACAGTATTTCTTGTTTCGGCAATGGCGCTCTCCTACGAGATTCTTCTCATGCGTCTTTTTTCCATTGTTCAGTATCATCATTTTGCCTATATGGTCATAAGTCTTGCCCTGCTCGGCTATGGTGCGAGCGGCTCCTTTCTAGCTTTTTTCAAGCAGCGCCTTCTTCGCTATTATCCTGTATCCCTTATTGTCAACATACTCCTTTTCGGCATAGCTGCTGTGGCCTGTTATCTCGGCGGCCAGCATTTGCTCTTCAATCCTGACGAAATACTCTGGAACAACCGGCAATGGCTGAAGCTGTTTGTGCTTTACCTTCTCCTTGCTCTGCCCTTTTTTTTCGCGGCAAACTGCATAGCGTTGACATTTTCCCAGTACAGGCAGAGGATTTCAGAAATCTATGCTGCTGATCTTTTCGGTGCAGGCCTGGGCTCCATCTTCATCATAGGGATGCTGTTTCTGGCCTTGCCGCAAAATATTCTGCTCCTCCTGGGCAGCATGATTATTGCAATTCCTGCAATTGCCTGGTTGGAGATGCGCTTAAAACCCAGGAGATGGGCCATTTTATTTCTGGGTTTAGCTGCAATTTCTTTATTGTTTCCCCCGTCCTGGAAAGGACTTGCAATCTCTCCGTATAAGGGTTTAAGCCAGCAGATGCGCATTCAGGGCAGCCGGATTGTTGAGGAACGATCAAGCCCGCTGGCACTGTTAAGTGTTGTTGAGAGCAGCCTGGTACCATTCAGGTATGCGCCGGGGTTGAGTCTTGCTGCTGAGATTGAACCGCCGGAACAACTCGGCATATTTATGGATGGCGATTCCTTAAACGTCATTACCCGGTTTCCGGATGACACGAAAAGATTCGCTCATCTCGATATGGTCACCTCAGCCCTGCCCTATCATTTGAGACAGCTGCAGGATATTCTGATTCTTGGTGCCGGTGCCGGTTCTGATATACTTCAGGCCCTTAATTTCGAAGTCCCGGACATCTCGGCAGTTGAACTCAATCCACAGGTTATAGAACTGGTAAGGGAGAGGGCGGAATTTTCCGGCAACCTCTTTGACCGTGACAACGTTCACATCCATAGAGGTGAGGCACGGAGTTTCGTGGCCGGCAGCTCAAAAACATTTGACCTTATACAGCTTCCAATTCTCGATTCATTCAGCAGTTCAGCAGCAGGACTTTATGCCCTGAATGAGAATTACCTTTATACAATCGAAGCATTGCAGGAATATATCAAGCATCTTTCCCCTGCAGGATATCTCTGCATGAGCCGTTGGGTCAAACTGCCGCCGCGGGATACCTTGAAGCTTTTTGCAACAGCAATTAAAGTTCTTAAAGGACTTGGGGTAAGTGATCCGGGAAACCACCTTGTCATGATCCGCAGCTGGCAATCAAGTTCCCTGCTCATAAAGAAGTCCGCCTTTAATGAAGCTGAAATCGCAGCAGTGAGGAAGTTTTGCAGCAAGCGCCTCTTTGATCTCGTCTACTATCCCGGCATGCAGGCGCATGAGGCCAACCGCTTTAATATCCTCCGCATACCATACTTTTATCAAGGTGCTGCCAGTCTGCTGGGTGAGGACTCCAATACCTTTATCAAAAGGTATAAGTTCAACATTATGCCCTCCACTGACGACAGGCCTTATTTTTCAAATTTTTTCAAGTGGCAGACCCTGCCCGAGATAGTAAGGCTCAAAGGCCGGGGAGGCATCGTGCTCCTTGACTCAGGGTACCTGATCCTCGTAATAACCCTGATCCAGGCAGTATTTGCCAGTCTCATTCTTATCCTCCTGCCCGTGCTATTCAGGACCCAAGACAGGGTTCAGGCAAGTAGCTGGAGTCGACCACGAATAGCTTTATACTTTTTTGCAATAGGGTTTGGGTTTCTTTTTCTGGAGATTGCTTTTATCCAGAAATTTATTCTCTACCTGGGACATCCCCTGTATGCAGCAGCAGTTGTCCTGGCAATCTTTTTAGTTTTTGCCGGGTTGGGAAGCCAGTTTGCCCAGCGCCGGCGTTTTCATGCAATATGGCCTTTTATAATCATTTTGATCCTTGGCGTTCTTGAATTGATCGCAGCAGGAATGCTGTTCAATGTGCTCAGTGGGTTGGCAGTCCCTATGAAAGTCTTCATGGCAGTTGTCATGCTTGGACCTCTGGCCTTTTGCATGGGAATGCCCTTTCCGTTGGCATTGACAGAGATTGGTGCGGATGTGCCTGACCTGATTCCCTGGGCCTGGGCTGTGAACGGCTGTGCTTCAGTTATTGCTGCTGTACTTGCCACTCTGCTGGCCATTCATTTTGGATTTGCTGCGGTTGTTTTGATAGCCCTTGCTCTCTATGGGATAGCTGCAGCGACCTTTCCAGCCAGCCAGAAATAAATCAATTATAACAACAGCGGCGGGCTGTGATGTACAAAGAGCCGCAAGGGCTCACTGCCTGTATTGCGGGTACCATGCTCCCCCTGTTTCGGGATAAAGAGATAATCGCCGGGTTCGATCGGCTCCCAGCTGCCATTGACATAGGTCTCACCATGACCTTGAACCACAAAGACCGAACCGGCCTGTTTTTCGTGGGTATGGACGGGGGTCTCGGAATCGGGAGCAATCTCAACCAGGAAGACTCTGGCTGTATCGGACTCCTTGCTGGTGATAAACATCGCGACTTTGACATTGTCGAATGTAGGGTGCTTTGTAAAAATCAATTCGCGCTGGGGGAAAAATTTCGTTTCCATAATTTACTCCTTATTCAAGAATTTAGTCGAAAGCAGCCGGCCGTAAAAAATTGGACAGGATTATAAAAATATATAAGGAATAAGTGGGTTTTTACAAGTGGGTTATCGTGATTTTCTAATAACCTATTATTTAATGGTTCAACAATTCTCAATTCCCAATTTAATATTCAAAATTGGTGTCTTTACCCTTCATCCTCTCCAGGCTCACGCAACAGTTTCTTGATATCAGCAGAATCCATAACGAGTTGCATTTATTTTATTCGCTGTCAGAAGGTCACTGTCTGTCAATCATCGTTCATTTTGTTGAACGATAATCGTCAGCATTGTGTTGGTTAACGGGACAAACCAACGATTGACACATATGCTGACAACCTGTGACCTCACACTTTTGAGGTTTGCCGGAACCACATTGACAATATTTTAAATAGTATTTATTATAGTACTTATAATCATACTGCAAGGAGTGTTATTATGGGTACTATTGCTGCAAATGAACTTAAAACAAGAGGGGTCTCCTCAATCAGCGAACAGTTGGCAGAGGAGCCGGAAGCATTTATTACCGTGCGAGGCAAAAAACGTTACGTGGTTATGAACATTGAACATTTTCAGTATTTACTGGAATGTGAACTGGAGGCGGCTCTGCTGGAAGCTAAAGCAGACCTGGAAGCGGGCCGGGTGAAGATCGAAAGCGTGGCGGAGCACATGAAGCGACTGCAGGAGAACCAGGACTAGATAATGGCTGCTTTTACAATTATCTATCCTGAAAGTTATATCAGCAGAGCCCGCAAGTTCCTGTTACGACACCCGGATCTGGCCTGGCAGTACGAGAAGACCCTTGAACTGCTGGAAATTAACCCCTTTCATCAATTATTGCGTTTTCATGCGCTCAAGGGCAAGCTTGCCGGGCTGCACGCTGTTTCTATCAATATCAGTTACCGCATCACCCTGGAACTTATTATAAGAGAAAAGGAAATTGTCCTGGTGAACGTGGGCACACACGGGAAAGTCTACTGAACCGGGGAGGAGGAAAATGTCAAGTATCAGCAGTTTTGTAAGCTGACAAACCTATTTTTTTCCTTTTTCTCTGGTTTCACTTTACTTCATTGTGGCGAAACTCCCACGGCGGCACTGGTTGGACTTGTTGCCAAAGCCCGAGTTTTTCTTCTCTTGCATTGGTTTCCAGCATGAGCCAGTCTTTGCAAAAAGGCTCCTTACAATACCGCCTGTAAACCCATGCATAGCCATCTCGGACAATTTTCTCGTTTGCGTTCAAACCACTTTTCCAGATGATCACCACGGGACGGCCATACCTGTCTTGATCCAACGTTTCTACTTCTACCTGTTGCCGGAACAGCAAGGACGCCAGGTGTTTTTTTGCAGCACGCCCGAAGGCCTGGTTGAATTCCGGAGCATCAATTCCGTACAACCTGGTTTCCACCTCGCCGTGTCCAGGGCGAAATATTTTTAGTGAGTCACCATCAACGGTACCTACAACCTTTCCTGTCCATGCACTGACATTAGAAGACCAAGTGATGATTACTATTATGATTAAGCAAATCTTTTTCATAATTTATTTCAATTCTTCTTGCCGGCCTTTTTGAACAGGGCCAGAACCTCGGTCTTGTTATGAGTCTCGGCTAGATCAAGGGGGGTCTGGCCATGGATATTGGTGACGCTGAGGGACATCCCGGCGGCCAGGAGGAGCTCGGCGATTTCCACATTATTGGCAAAGGCAATCATGTGCCCCGGGGTCCAGCCGGCCCGGGTAACAGATGTAAGGTCGGCACCCCTGGCCAGCAGGGTCTTGACCACCTCGACCCGGCCTTCCTGGATGGCCATATGCATGGGGGTCGCTCCACTGCCGAAATCGGCATTAACTGACTGCCCGTCGGCAAGCAGTTTTTCCACCTCGGCCACCCGGCCATCCAGCACCGCCTCCCGCAGGGCTGCCAAGGGCTCCGGCAGTGTTGGCGGCGCTTTTTTACATTGTTGGCAAGCATTTCCTTCTGTTTCTTTGGTCATTGCACTCTCCTCCTGATATGCAAATTTATGCGGAATTTACTGTAGCAGCATTATGGCGCAAAAAACAAATCGTGCCACTTTATTTGGCGCGATTTAAGGTTTCCGCGGAATTATACCATACCCCTTTTCTTTCACAGCGCATGGATTGGCGATACTCTCCAGCTTTTTGAATAGTGATAGAGCCATCCTATCATTTGCATAGAGTTTTAAATTTTAAATTTTTTTACCCAGCACCCCAGCACCCAGCATCAGGTTTTTATCCTTTATCCTTTAGCCTTTTCCCTTACGCCCTGCGCCTTGAGCCCTTTCTATTCCTGAATAATAATGGTTTAATGAAAAAAATAATTCAAAAATAATTTTGAGGAAAAATATCCATGAAAGAATTTCTCCAGCCGTTGTGGTGGTTTGCAGGTATGCTGATCTGCACTGTGATTTTTGAATTATTGAACGGTGCCTTTAAGCAGGAGCTGAACAAGCTGTTCAAGAGATGGGACAGCAGCCTCCATGATATTATAAGCAATGAGCACAGCACTACTCTGTATTGGGACCTGGTTGACTTCATCAAGGAACTCATGAAAAAATCCTTGAATATAGCCACCTTTTTTTCTGCAGTTATTGTGATTATTGCACTCATGTTCAAATCGAATACAAGTGCGGCAATTTTGAGCTTTTGTCTGGGAATCATCACCTACAGGTTTGCAATATTCAATAACTGGCTGGGCATGAAAAAATATGGTGACGACGATCGCCATAAAAAATATGGTGAAGACAACCGCCATGGAAAAGATGCAGACAACAATGGCGAATAAAGAAGGAAAAACGAATCTGTCCCTTTTTTCTTAAAAGCAGACAAAATAAGCATTTGATCTGGGAAGTTTGGTCTTGTTAAATAATACAAGCCGGTCCCGGCCCAAAATAATCAGCCATACCGATTCGAAACTTGGCCCTTATGTCTGTCGACAAACCTTGAAATCTATCTTTCCCCCGAATCTCCTTCATAGTTGAAAAGAGGCTGAGATGGTAGAATAACTACCGTCATGAATACCCAGAGCCATGCCATTATCACCTACTACCTTGTCCGCAGAGGCCTGGAGCAGCGTTCCTTTCTGCCACCGGCCATAAATACTGTCCTTTTCTGCGGTGCTCTGGCGCCGGACTTTCCCTCTCTACCTTTTCTTTGGCTGGTATACCTTTATCCAGCCTGTTCCACAGCAGATAATCTGGGAAGAGTTTTATTTCAGGCATGACTGGCAGTTGATCTTCGACCTTTTTCATTCCCTGCCTATGTGGATTGCAGCTGGACTCATCTTTAGATATTCCGGGCTGGCTCGTGGTGCCCTTTTTTGCCTTGCCGCAGGCCTTTCGGCGCTACAGGATTTCCTTGTTCATCATGGTGATGCCCATGCCCATTTCTATCCCTTTTCCAAATTTCGCTTTCAGTCGCCGGTCTCCTATTGGAATCCGGAACATTACGGCCAATATTTCTCAATTATTGAGATAGCGCTTTCACTTGCTGCGGGGATCTGGACCTACAGGCGTCTGCAAAGCCGCTGGGGAAGAGTTCTTCTCGTAACGTCACTGGTGGTTCTCTTCCTCAATTACGGCCTCTGGTCCTTTATCCTGACATACTTCTGATCATCCAGGGAAAAACAACCTGACCCCAGTTCTCTTTTTAATAAATCTGTCCCCTTTTTTTAATTTTTCTTTATGATGACATGCAGTCAAACTGAAAATAATTTCCAGAACATGGAGCACAAACCATGAAGGATAACAACATTGCCCGGCAGATCATGGAGGAATTCGTCGCACGCACCGGCCTGCTGGAGGCAGGCTCCGGACCCTCGCGTCGCTATCTGTGGACCGACGCCTTTGCAGTCTGCAATTACCTGTCACTCTATCAGCAGGACGGGTCAGAACAGAACCTGGACCTGGCTGTCCGCCTAGTCGACCAGGTGCATGGGGTGCTCGGCCGCCACCGGGATGATGATCCGCGCAGCAGCTGGATCAGCGGGCTTGCTGAGCAGGAAGGCAGGCGCCATCCAACAGCCGGCGGCCTGCGAATCGGCAAGAAATTGCCGGAACGGCAGCAGCAGGAGCCGTTTAATGAACACCTGGAATGGGAGCGCGACGGTCAGTACTTCCATTATCTGACCAAATGGATACATGCCCTCTGCTGCGTCAGCAGGGTGACCAGCAATCCGACCTATGCTCTCTGGGCCGCAGAACTTGCCAAACAAGCCCATAGCGCTTTTTGTCTTACTGCCGCCGACGGCGTAAAACGATTGTACTGGAAGATGAGTATTGATCTGTCCCGACCGCAGGTTAGTTCAATGGGGCATCACGACCCCCTGGACGGTCTGCTCACCTGTATTGAGACCAGGGAGCAGGCGGCCAAACACCCGGAGATGAACCTCCCGGACCTTGATAAAGCAATCGCAGAACTTGCTGATATGTGTAAGGGAGTTAACTGGACCACTGCCGATCCCCTCGGGCTGGGCGGCTTGCTTGCCGATGCCTGGCGCCTGGCGCAACTGCAAAGCGCAAAAGTACAGATACCGCTACCGGAGCTCTTGACGGACCTGCTGGACGCAGCCTTGGTCGGTTTATCCATCTACATGCGAGACAACTCCATGCACCTGCCGGCTGGCTACCGTCTTGCCTTCCGGGAGCTGGGGCTGGCTATCGGCCTGCAGACAGTTGCACGAATAGAGACGCTTGTTTCGCGCCACCCGGATCTTTTTCGCAACGAATTGGGCCTGGCGCCATTGCTGGAGGATTTAAAACAGTATGTGGTGCTCCATGAGCAGATCGAGCAATTCTGGCTCAAGAAGGAGAACAGGGAAGTTTCCAGCTGGACGGAACATGGCGACATCAACATGGTGATGCTGGCCACAAGCCTGGCGCCGGCTGGCTACCTGGACCTATAAAAAAATGATCGGCGCGATTGCTGGAGATATCATTGGTTCCGTGTTTGAGTGGAACAGTATAAAGAGCACGGATTTTCCCCTGTTCAGCCCTTCATCCAGGTTTACAGATGATACGGTGCTGACCGTGGCAGTGGCTGATGCCATCCTGCAGGGCCGGAATTATGGTGTCTCAATTAAGGAATGGGGCCGCAATTATCCTGAGGCCGGATATGGCTCCACTTTTATCCAGTGGCTGGCTTCTGACAGTTTTGAACCATACTACAGCTGGGGCAACGGCTCGGCCATGCGGGTGAGCCCGGTTGGCTTTGCCTTTGATACGGTAGAAGAAGTGCTTGCCAAGGCAGAGAAAAGCGCTGCCGTAACCCACAATCATCCCGAAGGGATCAAAGGTGCCCAGGCCACCGCACTGGCTGTTTTCCTTGCCCGTACAGGGGTTGAAAAGAAAGAGATAAAGAAGGAAATAGCCGACCGGTTTCAGTACGATCTCAACCGTACGCTTGCCGAGATCCGTCCCACCTATTCCTTCGATGTTTCCTGCCAGGGATCTGTGCCGCAATCCATCATTGCCTTTCTTGAATCCAGTGATTTTGAAGATGCGGTTCGCAAGGCGGTTTCACTGGGAGGCGACAGTGACACAATGGCCTGTATTGCCGGGGCAATTGCCCAGGCGTATTACAAGGATATACCCGGTTATATTGTAGAAAATGTAAGGCAGAGGCTGCCGGCTGAGATGCTGGAAGTGATTGATGGGTTTTCAGGGAAATATGGTTTGACTGTCTGAAGTTGTTAAGGGTGTCCCGACTTTTTAAATTCAACAATTAAACAACGTCCACGTCCCCTTCCTCCCTTCCTCCCACCGAATTTTACAGCCTGATTTTTTCCTCTGCCTTTCGAGCACACCTTTTACAGAAGCGGGTTGCCGGGAGGGTCTCGAGCCGCTTCAGTGAGATGGGTTTCCGGCACTTTTCACAAATCCCATAGGTGGCGGCGGCCATTTTCGTTAAAGCCAGGTCAATCTCTTCTATCTCCTGTTTTTCCAGTTCATCCAACTGGTCGAAAAGGGCGGTCAGGTCCGCCTTCTGCGCCTCTTCCTCCATCTCGATATCGCGCTCGCTCAAGGCCTCCCATTCGGATTCGAGCCCCTGCAGGCGGTCATATATCTCCAGGCGCTGCCTTAATAGTAATTCCTTTAAGCGTTTCAGATCTTTTTCATCCATGGCCATTCCTCCGAAAATTATAAAGGTTGGTATATGAGGTGCGACGCAGCTAAGATTCTAATCCTCTCGCCCTTGAATGCACATACAGTTTCACCAGGCCATGATTAAAAGATAAGAATCCTTTATTTCATGTTCAACCGCCGGATACGCTTGGGAGGAAAGAAAAAAATAATGATCAGGAGGGCATGATATCGGTGGATTTAGGGAGTACGACCCGCTCACAGGACCATTTAACCTCGTTGTAGACCCGAAGCGGGTCCTTCTCATAACGCCTGGAAAAATGGAAAGGCACCAACCGTTCGACACCTGCGGCCTGCGCGATTTCTCCGCAAGCCCGAGCGGTCAGATGGCCACTGCGCTCGGCATTTCTTTTGTCTGCCTCAATAAAAGCTGCTTCACAAAAAAAGGTGTGGGCGCCTCGGGCCAGTGCGGTCAGTTTTTCGCGGTTTGCCCCAATATCGGCAATGTCGGTGGCATATACCAGCTTCTGCGCCGGCGTGATCTGAAGCAATGCATCAGCGAGATCCCCAGCGTTACAGGAGGTGGAGTCCGGTAATTGGATTGCTGTCTTCCGGTCACCGCTGGCAGTTCGCTGCTTGAGTTCACGAAGCCATGGGCCGGGCGTCAGGTTGCGGGCAAATAAGCGTTCCTTTTGGACGTTGAGTTTGGGTGCCTGTTCAAGACTATACGCCAGGACAGGGATAGCACCGTGATGCAGCGTCACGGCCCAAACCCTGAAGACCGGATCGTCCAGAAGGAGACCGCCCGGCACTGGCTGTTCGTCGAGTTGCTCTCTGGACTCCTTGCCGGCCTGCAGACCATACACGATGAGACGTTCGTCATGGAGTTCCCCTATCTCGAACCGCGGCCCCCAGTCGCCGATACGGTCCCAGTGGATGCCGCTGATCAGCCCGGCGATATGGTCCGCCAGCCCCGGTGGCCCAAACAGGCGGCAGGATGGAAGATTGCCGATACGGGAGCGCATAAGCCACAGAAATCCGCTGATGTGATCGATGTGGGCGTGGCTGATAAACACTTCGGTGACCTGATGCGCAAGGCGCGCAGGCAACCGGCCACCTTCACCGAGATCGAACAGGATGGACCTTTTCCGGTTATGCAATCTTAGATGAAGAAGCGGGTCACCGAAAATACCGTTCACCAGGATGACAGTCGCTTCGCCGATCCGCGCCACAGGGCGGGGACCGGTGCTTTTCCCAATATCATGATATGGCGCGACATCCGGCGGAGGGATGTAATGCAGGGTCAATGGGCCGACCGGCTTCACTGTAACCAAGTAACCTTGCCTGTTTCTATAGGCATCGCGGGTCAGTATCTGATCAGGTATTTTTTGGGTGTCGGCAATACGGATCTGAAAAGTATTTTTCGCAGCCTTGAGAACCTCGCCCATGGCAATGGTTCGTCCCCCTTTGAGCAATGCGATCTGCCGGCCGCGCCAATGCTGCTCCGCATGCAAAGGCGGTGGGGTCCCGGTCAACTGCCTATCGGAGAAGGTAAAGGTTTTCTCACCGGCATGGTGCAGATATTCATCCCACAAACGAGTGCGCTGGCGAGCCCGTTTTCGATGGCTGGGAGGCCGGGCTTTTGAAGAGGCTTGCACAAGAATGACCTCGCAGGCAAGCGTCGCCAGTTCATTCGCCAAAGGAAGCTTTTTGTCATCGCGGCAGAGAACCAGGACAGTGTCGATGGCTGCCGCTTCGACAAGTCCCACCAACAACTCGGCACCGGCAACGGAGCGGACTACGCCGGGTGCATCAACCAATACCATACCTTTGTCAATCCCCTCGGCCAGGCGCCGCACGGCGGTTACCAGGGGCAGTCGGAATCGCCCTCCATCCAGGGTGCAGAGCGCTTCGAGAGCAACGAGTTGCCAGGCATCTTTTTGCCACTTGCCAAGGCAGACTGCACCGGGTACGCCATAGGCCGGCGAACCGGGATCAGCGCCGATGCAGGTGGACGACTGACCGGCCTGGGCGAGCGTCTGCGCCAGATCGGCAGCTAAAGTCGATTTGCCGATGCCACTTTCACCGAACAGCAGGACACGCCGATCGGTTGCCAGGAGACTGGCGGTGATCAGCTTTGGCGAACAGGCGACAGTCTGCATAATAAATCAAGCCTCCTGTAGTGTGAGATATCGCAGATATGAGGGGTCAATCCAGGTGCAAAAATGGATACCTGGCAAGCTCTTCCCGCGTAAACAATGTCATGCCGGCCCGCTGCCCCACTGTTTCAATCGCAATAACAGCATCCGGATCTGTAAAGGAGATTGTGCCGGAAGCGCCCCTTTTCTCAAGCGCCTCAATAAGCACCTTATCAAGAAAGGTCTCTTCCTCCAGGCTCGATATCCTCTTTTTAAAACCCCGTCTCTTCATGCGAACGTGGAATTTTTTTCCCTCCAGTTCCCTGGTCCAGGAGAGAGCAACCTCCTGCGCCTTTTCTTCAAACTCCTCGGCACTGGTAAAGAAAAAGGTTTGCGAGGCCGGCACAAACCGGGCAATGGCGGCACGGGCTTCAGGCTCCTCGTCTATCTTTGCCTTAAGCGTCTCCATTGCCTCCTGAATATCATCCACTTCCATGACCAGAACATTGAAAAATTCTGTTTTACGAATTATCCCCAATGGTTCCAGGAGTTCGCGGGCCGACCTGTAATATCCCTCATGCACTGTGATGACAACATTCCAGGTTTCCATTGCAACCTCCCTGCCCAGATTTTTTCAGCCTGCTTCACTGATTATAACTAAAACATTGTCACCCAGAATGTTTTTATCAACCATAAAATAAATCTGTCCCGTTTTCTGAACTGCGTCTCCTATGAAAAATTAACTTTTTTTCGCCTCCTTCCCATACAGTTTGCGCAGTTCATCCTTGGCCTGTTCAAGGATGTTTTTCTGGTCCCTGTCCAGCTTAAAACCTGCCCGATTGATATAAAAAACGAGCATTGACATGGAGGAACGGAACGGCGGCGACTTGCGCCGTTTGCTGGTATCCGCAGAATTTTTCAGGGACTGTGCAATGTTCTTTGGATCTTTCCATGTGAAAACACCCTTTTCCAAGTCAAGGGCATCACTTTCCCGCATCACCTTCGAAGTCCAGTTTTCAGGGGCTGGTGTTTTAGGTTTTTGCGACATTTTAAAATCCGGGGACATAATACTTATTTACTCCCCGCTGGGTAACATGATGCGGATAGCCGGGCAATATGACTCTTGTTATGCGTGCCATAATAGCAGCATAGATGATCTGTTAATTATTTGGTAATAGAAATTAGTATTGTGTCCCCGGATTTTAAAATTTAGTTATTCATGATTTTAAAATATGGTATTGCAAGTCCTACCCCAATTCTCAGACATTTCTTTATTTTATCCTGAGGTTATGATAAAAAAAATACTACTATGCCTGAACCAATTCATATAGACGGCAGCCAGGGTGAAGGTGGCGGCCAGATCCTGCGTACGTCTCTGGCTTTGGCAGCCCTGCTTCGGCAGCCTGTGAAGATTGACAACATCAGGGCCAATCGGTCGCAACCGGGCCTGAAGACCCAGCATCTGGCAGGTGTGCTGGCGTTGGCCAGGATTACGGATGCAAAGGTAAAAGGCGCCCACAAGCATTCCACCAGTCTTGTATTTGTTCCACACACCATAAAAAGCGGCAGGTATCGCTTCGAGATTTCCACGGCCGGTGCTGCCAGCATGCTGTTTGGCGCAGTTCTGCCTGCCCTGCTTTTTGCGCCACAGCCTTCGAAAGTAATCATTACCGGTGGTACCCATGTGCCTTTCAGCCCCCCATTTCATTATCTGGATAAGGTTTTTCTGCCAGGTTTGCAAAAGCTGGGAGGCATTGTAGACCTTGAGCTGGTGCGCTGGGGCTTTTACCCCAGGGGAGGCGGTGAGATCAGGGCGCATGTGAAACCATGTCGCGGCTTGCAAGGTGTTAAGATGAAAAAAAGAGGAGTATTAAAAGGCTTGCAGTTTGCAGCATGCAGTGCCAACCTCCCTGAGCATATTGCCCGGCGGGAAATTGGTCATGTGGAAATGAGCCTTGATACGTATAAAGACAAACTCAGATCAAAAGCTTTAGCCTGCCAGGCTTTCAGTCCAGGAAATTTTGTATTCCTGAAGGCGGATTATGAACATGCTACTGCAGGATTCAGTGCACTGGGTAAACGGGGCAAGCCTGCCGAAGAAGTGGCAGAAGAGGTCTGTCTGGCTTTCAGGGATTTTGAAAAGACTGCGGCCACATTGGATAGCCACCTGGCAGACCAGATCATCCTTTATATGGCCCTGGCACAGGGGGACTCTTTTTTCATTACTGAAAAGGTGACAAGCCACCTGATGACAAACATTCAAATAATACAGAGATTTCTTCCAACAAAAATCAATCTCGATCATGGCTCAGGAACTCTTCATATTTCAGGATGCAGTTTCGGGCATTGAGGACAATATCATAGAAGCTGGTACCGCTTAAAAAGCTTTATTTAAAAGAACACCCCACAAGGGGGTACTATAAAGAGTCTCCAGCCTCTTTTACAAACTGCAAACTGACGACTGCCGACTGCAAACTGTATTTACCGTTGTCGGCATAAGATACTGCCGACGATTGACAGAACCCTTGCTTCTTTTCCTTTATCCTTTATTTTTTATCTTATGAAACATATATGGATCACTATTTTTTTTCTGCCGTTACTCCTGGTCGTGCTGCCCTTGACGGGAATCATGATGAAGGGTGGGTCCCTGGCGCCGTATCTGGAGTTTCCGCCGCTGACCCTTTATGTTCAGCATGCTCCGTTCTCCTGGTACGCTTTTATTCTCCTTGCCCTGCTGCTGACTTGTGTCTTAGGCCCGCTCATCCGGCGCTTGATCCATGATTCCGGATCAGGCCTGGCAGTATCTCTCCACAAACACCCTTTCCCCTGGTGGGGGTATGGGGGTATCATACTGGCTGCACTCTCCTGGTTCCTGGCCTGGACCCGGTTCCAATGGTTCGAGCCCTTGCAGGCCTATACCTTTCTTCCCCTGTGGCTGGGTTATATCGTAAGCGTAAACAGCCTGACATATACCCGTACCGGACGGAGCCTGCTTATCAGCCGTCCCCGTTTTTTTCTGACCCTGTTTCCATTAAGCGGTCTTTTCTGGTGGTTTTTCGAATACTTAAACCGTTTTGTTCAGAACTGGCATTACCTGGGTGTGGAAAATTTTTCAACAGGAGAATATATCCTCCATGCCAGTCTCTGTTTTTCCACAGTGCTGCCGGCTGTTCAAAGCACAGAGGAATATCTGGCATCATTTTCCCGGCTGACCGCGCCGCTGAAAAACTGGCGGCCGGTTATTGTCCATAAGCCGGCGGTATTGGGCTGGCTTCTTCTGGCCCTTGCCGGTCCATCCCTTGCCGGGATCTCCATTTACCCCGACTACCTGTTTCCCATGCTGTGGATGGCGCCGTTCCTGGTCATCACCGGTGTCCAGGCAATCTGCAGAGAGGAAACGGTTTTTCGTGATCTCCCGAACGGTGACTGGCGGGCAGTTTGGCTGCCGGCCCTGGCTGCTTTAATCTGCGGTTTTTTCTGGGAGATGTGGAATTTTAAAAGCCTGGCCCATTGGCAATACTCCGTTCCCTATGTCCAGCGTTTTCATATCTTTGAAATGCCGATTTTAGGGTATGGAGGCTACCTGCCATTCGGGCTGGGATGCATGCTGGTCAGCAGGATGCTTGATCGGGTTTTGGGCTCGGAAGTCTATCGTTAAGAAGAAAATGAGTATTGTGTCCCCGGTTTTTAGGAAAAGCAGAGTTTCCCCTTTCCCCGGTTGCCTCCATCCGTACCAGTGCTTACTATTGAACTTCAGAAGAAGTTAAGCAGAGCAAGACAATGCAGGATGGATGAAATGAAACCCAAAAACATACTTTACACCACCTTTATTCTTTTTATATTCACGTTGCTTGCCGGTTGTTCGTCAAGCGTTGATCAGCAGATTGCGGCAAAACCGCTTTTCCCCGAGCAGCACGGCTGGGATCTCAAGCAGGTCAGCATTTCAGATGCTGACTCCACCCTTGATTTTAAGAGGGTTGACTGTGTCTGGGTGATCGGAGATGATAACAAACCATCCAATGAACCAAAGGTAACAGCCCTTGCCGAAAAACTGGTTACCATGGCGCCCCAGGACGTGCTTGCAATAAAGCCTGATAGGTACAATGATTTCAAGGTCGGGGACAATAACTACACCCGCAAGGTGGTCCTGACCTTTAAGGACAAAAGTTCTTACACCCTGCTGATTGGCACACCCGCCATAACAAAACCGGCCTACGTAAGACTTGCCGATAAAAACCAGGTTTACATGGTCGACGAGCCCCTGTTCAGGCAGATAAACCTTGACGCCTCCTCCTGGTTTGCCCCTGAAGAAGGTTAGGAAAAGCAGAGAAAAAGAATCTTTTTCTCTTTTTCTCGAAATTTCAACAATTTGCAAGAAGTATAAAAGCAAAAATGTATAAAATATATTACCAATCACAAAGACAAATTTCAGGAAGAATTCTGGGTTTGTGAGAGCTACCGAAAGTGGAATTATAACTAACAAATGACCAAAGAACTTCCCGACAATATTCAGAAAGACCTGGAAAAGGCTTGTATCCTCCATCAACGTGCCACTTCAGATTATGAGAAATGTATTGAATTCAACAAATTGACGTCAGACTTGTTGGCGAGAATAGAAGATGCGGGTCATTACAGATTGGCTGACAGGATGATGACCATTCTTCTTGACTGTAATCCCAAAGATGGCAGCAGTTGCGAGAAAGCTACTATTACCGGGGAGCGAGTCAAGAAGTTTTGCAAATCATAAATTAAGGTTTTTTGTTTCCTGCAACCCTTCTTGTCAGCCTTTTTGTATTTAATAAATAAATTTGTCCCGTTTTTCATGTTTGAGCCATATGAGAAATAGAGTATTGTTTTCATTTCATGGGCGAAGGTTTAGATATCTTGACTTTGGTCAAAATCAAATACTCAAATGTCAAGCCTGGCCCGATTTTCGATTTTGTAGACTCATGAATTAAGCGGATTTTCCCTGACCCACGAGGCAATCTTGTCTGGCATGTCATTCCGGTTTTTCTTTGTAGCCTCCCAAAGCTTAACCCCTGCCCGATTCTTCACTTCAGAGATAAATCCACCACCTTTGAGAGCAATAGTTGCGACAACGGGCTTTCCTGAATCCAACAGAGAAGACATCCTCTTCACGAACAGATCAGAGAAGCATTCCATTTTTCCGATCTCGTCAATGATGAATAATTCTGTGTTGCGATCTTCTGACATGGTCATTGCAACGGCTGTATCAATTGCATCAACGTCTACTCCATATTTGCCGACTCGATAAGCAGAATCGCTGTCAATGTGCGCCATAACGAGTCGTTTCCCTTGAAATGTAACCAACTCAAAGCCCTGGCGGACGTTGTTGATCCGTATCTCTTCGGTATAGAAGCCTCCAATATTGAGACCAGAAAGAGATGTAAAGGCCTTCTTTACAATGGTGGTCTTTCCAATTCCAGGAATCCCGGTTATGAGAAGGACATTGCAGGATGTAGACATCAGCGCTCATAGGTGCCGATCAGCTCCGCCTGGCCCAGGATATGGCCCCGCATGACCTGCAGCAGTTCCTCTTTCTTGGGGTGGTCAAGGTCGGGCAGCACTATGCCGAGGGCATAAAGCTTGTAAAAATAGCGATGGCGGCCTATGGGAGGGCAGGGTCCGCCATAACCGGTTCGCCCCCAGTCGTTGACCCCTTCCATGGTGCCGGCGGGAAGCCCGCCATCGCCGGCGTTTTCCTCCATATCCTTTGCCTCTGTCGGGATGTTGTAGAGCACCCAGTGCACCCAGGTCATCTTCGGGGCTCTGGGGTCCGGAGCGTCGGGGTCGTCTACGATCAGGGCCAGGCTCTTGGTGCCCGGCGGCAGGCCGCTCCACGAGAGAGGCGGGGAAAAATCCCTGCCGTCGCAGGTGTAAAGCATGGGAATAGAGTCATTGTGTGAGAAGGCCTGGGAGGAGAGTTGAAGAGTCATTGGCTTGCCTCCTTTTGCTTCGCTGCCGTGAGCGGACGTCATTGCCCCAAGGCATAGGCTGGTGAGCAGGAAAATGGACGCCATCAGTCCCATACCGGCGAAAGCCGGAATCCGGCAGATATTGTGACATTTATCGGATGACATGACACGAACCTGTAAGAGATTGTATGCTGTTCATTACAGCATAGCCTTTTTTCCTTGTCAAACAAAAAGACTACAGGCTGACTGATGATTCTGTCCCCTTTCTCCACTTAGCAAGAAAAAGCAGTTTTTCTTGAATGGAGAAGTCTATCTCTTGACAAGGGGCCTTTTAATGGGTGGCCCTTCTTGATTTTCTCAGGATGAAATTCTGTAATTATCAGTGATGACCAGGCATGGAGAGGTCTTGATCACCTCATGGGCCTGGCTGCCAAGGATAAATTCGTCAATCCCTTTATAGCCGTGTGTCCCCATGAGAATCAAATCAACAGCCTCACGGCGGGCATATTCGGTTATCTCCTCTGCCGCTTCCCCTTCGAGCATTTTCGTTTCATAGACAATGGCGGGACTCAAATTTTGTTTGACCAGGCTTTCCATCTCCTCTTCCGCCCGCTGCCGCACTAAATTTTTCAGTTCGGCAATCGGCATGCGCTGCAGCTCTTCTTCCTCTATTTCGGGAAGCAGAATATACGGAGAATCAAAATCACCATCCTCTTCAAAATGCTCCAGCACGAAAACAATAACAAGCTTTGCGTTACATATTCCGGCGAAATAAATTGCCGATTGGAGAAGTTTGTCGGAATTTCCGCTGAGATCAACTGCAACCAAGATTTTTTTTATTTCTTTCATGGCAATCCTCCTGTTCCAAGACATGAACGCAGAATAGAGAAATGTTTTTTTCAACACTCGCTCTAGGAGCCTGTCGGAGAATTCCGAATCTACTGCAGATAAGCGGTAGACTTCGAAATCGAGAGAATCGGCCCAAATTTCCAGGAATTATTGTTAAATAGCGCTTGACACCGCTTCGCTGTTATTCGCCTCAAATTCCAGAAAATTTGTTCTCGATTTCTCACTTTTTCGTTACGATTATAATTCTCCGACAGGCTCCTAGTGAACAATTTTGTATCTATATAAACAGATATTAATAATTTCATGCTTGTCAAGACGATTAACCGCTGTTTATTGAAGTATTACTTCAACAACACAACAACACAAATGGCCACGGTCTGCTCCCGATTTTAATTCAACAATTAAACAACGTCCCATTTGCCCTTTGTCATCATACAAAACTGACGACGATTGACAGGCCCCTCGACTCGTTGTCGTTTAACGATACGAAACGACGATTGACAGGAACCTTTCTTTTCAACCCTTTACCCTTTGTTCTTTTTGCCAGGCCCACGCAACAGTTTCTCAAGGTTTTCGAAAGGGGTGTGGGTTGACGTTGGTTTTTTTTCGCTGTCCGGATCTTGAGTCGGCAGCCATTCGGCGTCCAGGTTGCGGGAGTGCTCGTTGTCGTGGCAATAGATGCACAACAGTTCCCAGTTGCTGCCGTCGGGAGGATTGTTCATGTAATTATGGTCTTTGTGATGGACCGTCAGCTCGCGCAGTTTTTTGCCGGGAAAATCACGGCCGCATTTTGCGCAGACCCACGGGAGGATCTTCAGCGCCCGATCTCTGTACTCTATTTTTTTCATTCCATTATATATAATGCAATAATGCAAGCTTGACCCTTTCATACTCAGATTTACTTAGTTAAACCAATAAATCTGTCATTGCAAGACCTGACCCCAGTTCTTTGAACGGCGACTTGACCCCTTTGTTCTCAGCTTATATAGTCTTTTCCCACAAAAAAGTCAGCTGATATGAACGGCGAAGGCCATCATGGTTTCTGTTGCCCTGATTCCCCGCGACTCTCCTTTGTCAACAAATATCATGTTCCCTGCCTGGACTTCGACTTCCTGCCCATCGACAGTCATTACACCTTTACCGCTGACAATGTAAAAGACACCTGTCCCGCTTTCGTGGGGCGGGATCTCCTGGCCCGGTTTCATGCAGATCAGGGGAATCTTATAGTTGGGCGACACCTTTAATATCTGGGGTGCAAACTGCTCCGAAAAGCTCGCTTTTTCTGTCAGGTCAATGCGTTCCATAAATTGTCTCCCTCTTTTGAAATTCAAAATTAAAAATTCAAAATTTAGAATTGTAGTTTTTTCCTGTGCCTTTCACTTTTTTCATTCTGCATTCTGCATTTTTCATTCTACATTTAATTCTAAGGCAGCAGCAGTTTGATAAGCGTCAGGATCACCGATTCAATAAAGCGGATTACCGGTTCCAGAACACCGAGATACAGTAACGCAATGATGATAAGCAATCCATAACGTTCAAGACGGAAAAGAAAATTCCGGACGCTTGGGGATGCAAAGCCCATCAGAATTTTCGACCCGTCGAGAGGCGGCAGCGGGATCAGGTTAAAAGCGGCCAGGAGGATGTTGATCCGGGCAAAATAATAGAGAAGCTGCGCCGATATACTCGACGATGAAGGAGACAGCAGCCGATACAAAAAAAGAGCACTGAACGCCAATAACATGTTCGTGATGATCCCTGCGGCAGAGACCAGTATCATCCCCATGCGTTTGTCGCGCAATTGGTTGAAATTCACAGGCACCGGCTTTGCCCAGCCAAAACCGAAAAGAAACAGCATCATGGTGCCCATAGGGTCGAGGTGTTTGAGCGGATTGAGGCTTAGACGGCCCAGCGACTTGGCAGTCGGATCACCCATGCGATAGGCTACCCAGCCATGCGCCAACTCATGGAAAATAACTGCATACAGGAGTGGTATGGCAATGATGATGAAACCAAGTGGATCTTTAAGCAGCAGGTTGAGCAGTCCCATGGATTATATCCCGACAGAATTCCGTAAATAACAAAAATAGGGTCAGATCTTGAACCGTGCAAACTGTTCTGTCAAACCTGACCCCAATTATGGTTTAATTTGTGAAATAACACTTTTTTTGTTCTGAGGCTTCATTTAGTAGAAAATAAATCTGTCCCGGGTTTAATACGGGAACGAGAAATGAGTATTGTGTGCCCGGATTTAAAGCTTTAAGCCTTAAGCTTTTTTATCCCCTACTTCGGTTCTGTGGCAAAACCTTTTTTTACCCATTCTTTCCATCCACCCTTCAGAGCCCTGACATCCTTATAACCCATCCCGATAAGTTTCAGCGCCACACCGGCGCTGGTGCCTTCACTCGGTCAGGCGCAGTAGAGAATGATCTTCTGGTCCTGGGAATAATTTCCTGCCCATGAACTTACATCGTCGGGGTCAACCCGCACTGCCCCGACTATTTTCTTGTCACTTTTTTCCCAATCACTTTCAGTCCTCACATCCAGAAGGACAAGATCCGGACTGTCAAGCATGTCATTTAACTGATCCGTGCTTACTCGAGGGGCTTCCTCTCCTCCAAATACCGGCATGCTAAATGCAAAAAGGAGCATAAAAACCAGCCCCAAAGATATTCTCAATGTATGTTTCATGATCTTGCCTCCCTTTTAAATTTTTCATTGAAAGTAATGAAACCTCCACAGGGGCAATACACCCTGTGAAGTTCTATATAACACCACACAGCAAAGCAATTATCGCTGAACCGTGTGCTGTAAAGGATTTTGCAAAGCGTTTCTATCGTTTCTATAAAGTTAAGACCTGCATAGTCAGAGTCAAGCGGGAAATGCCACAATGTGGTGGCTGGAAAGAGGGGTCATAAATTAATTTTTTTATTGGTATATGAACCTGATGAAGAGAACTGTAAAGATGACAGGGGTGACCTTAGTCTTTTAGTGAAGAATGTCAGAATGTCAAGCCCGACTCCGATCTTCATGGATTATATCCCGACAGAATTCCGTCATCCTTCATCTTGACAGGCCCGGCAATGCCCCTTTTTACCGAAACTTTTTTTGCCACAACGTTCACAGACGACAAGTTCGGGAATCAGGCCCAACAGGGCAAGAATAACCACAATAATACCGGTGACCACCGGTACGGCCGCTGTTTCTATTTCCGGATCATAGTTGACCCAGCCCATTATTATCGCAAACAAACCGATACAGAGGGCGGTGTTTTTCATGCTCATAATCAGACGCTCTTTAAAATATATGATTTTACGGAGTTAGTTTAACAGAAAAAGGGGACAGAATAAAAAATAAATCTGCCCCCCTTTCCTCTACATTTAACAGAAAATAAATCTGTCCCCTTTTGTTTTTATTATGTGTACTCTTTTTCCCCATGAAACTTATTATTCTTTTTCTGGTAACAGGCCTCTCTGTCTGGGCCTGGTTTTTCATCAAAGGATTCCGGCGTCAGCAGAAAAGGCGACTCCTCCTCTCCACTCCCTTTCCCCCAGCATGGGATGCTATTCTCAAAAAGAATCTGCCTCCCTATGGCAATCTTCCTCCGGATCTGCTCCAGCAACTGCAAGACTCAACCAGGATATTTATGGCGGAAAAATCCTTTGAAGGGTGCGGAGGGCTTACCCTCACCGATGAAATAAAGGTGACCATCGCGGCCCAGGCCTGCATGCTGCTCTTAAACCGCAAGGTACAATATTACCCCAACCTCTATTCCATCCTGGTTTACCCAAGCACCTATGTGGCAGGCACACGACCCACCATCAGAGGGCAGTCACAGCAAGCTTCAGCCCGTCTTGGCGAATCATGGCATAGGGGCGCGGTTGTTCTGGCCTGGGACAGTGTCAAGCATGGTGCTGCAAACTTTAACGACGGTCATAATGTAACCATGCATGAATTCGCCCACCAGCTGGACCAGCATTACGGTGCGGCCGATGGTGCCCCGGTCCTTGAGAGCCGTTCCGCCTATTCAGCCTGGGCTCAGGTTTTTTCAAAGGAGTATGAGCTTCTCAGAATGAAAACAGCAAAAGGCCGGAAAAGTGTGATGGATGCATATGGCGCTACCAACCCGGCGGAGTTTTTTGCGGTGGCCACAGAAACTTTTTTTGAAAAGCCGGCCCAGCTCAGGAAAGAGCATCCTGAGCTGTATGAGGAGCTTTATGGTTTTTACAGGGTGAATCCTGTTGAGTGGGAGTGAAGGTGGTTAAATAAAATAAATCTGTTCCGGTTTTTATTCTACATTTTCCATTCTACATTTTGCCTTTAATAAAGGTATGGTGTCCCCGGAATCTCTACAAATAATTAGCTTGGCCCGACCCCAATCTGTTCAATCTGTTTTTAAAAATAGCTGGAGCCATCCCAGCAATGGGTACACAAGTTTTCTTTGGGCATGCCAATGGCAGCGACCAGATCATCTAACTTCTGATACCTAAGGCTGGTCAGGTTGAGTTCATCAATGATTTTTACAACCATGGCTCTATGTTTATCTGAGCCATCAATGGCATAATCAGTCAGGTCTGTATCTTCAGTGCCTTCAATTTTATAGATGGCTTTTCTACCTGCCAGATCAAGCGTTGACCTCGATGTTGAAAAATTGAGGAATTCACACGGATGAATCAGGCACGGACAGGCGATTCTCATGTGAACATCTTTTGCCCCGTATTTGTACAATATCTCTGTGTTGTCTCTAAGCTGGGTGCCCCGGACGACAGAATCATCACAAAAGATAATGCGTTTCCCCTGGATGATTTCCCTGATGGGAATTAATTTCATTCGTGCCACAAGATCACGTATTTCCTGGTTTTGGGGCATGAAACTTCTGGGCCAGGTCGGTGTATACTTAACATAGGGCCGCATATAGGGAAGTTTGCTTTCATTAGCAAACCCGATAGCATGACCTATGCCGGAATCCGGAATACCGGCGACAAGATCTGCAGCGGATGTCTCTCTTTTAGCCAGTGCGGATCCGCACTTGTATCGGACTTGTTCGGTGTTAATGCCTTCATAGCTGGAGACTGGATATCCGTAATATACCCATAGAAATGAACAAACCTGCATTTTATCTCCAGGCGCCTGAACCTGTTCATACCCATCTGGTGTCATCTTGACAATTTCATTGGGGCCAACAAAATATTCAGTTTCAAACCCAAGGTTGGAAAAAGTAGCTGATTCAGAACTGGCAGCAAAGGCATTGTTTCTTTTGCCGATAATGATAGGGGTTCTTCCCAACTTGTCTCTTGCTGCAAATATACCGGTTGACGTCAGCACCAACATAGAACAGGAACCTTTAATTTTTGCCTGTGCATTTGAGATGCCTTCCTCAATTGTTCCTTTCTGGTTGATTAGAATGGCAACAAGTTCTGAGGGGTTGATCTCCCCCTGGCTGGATTCTGCAAAATGGATATTTTTTAAAAATGCCTCCTGGGTCAATTCATCAAGGTTGACTATTTTCCCAACGGTAACCACTGCAAATTTGCCAAGGTGAGAATGGATGAGAATAGGTTGGGAATCTGTATCGCTGATGACACCAATACCCATGTTTCCTTTCAATTTATCAAGATCTGATTCAAATTTTGATCGAAAGTATGCATTTTCAAGATTATGGATTGTTCTGTGGAATTCATTTTTGTCTACTGTGGCAATTCCACCGCGCTTGGTCCCCAGGTGAGACAGGTAATCAGTTCCGTAAAAAAGTTCTTTATTGCAATTTTGCTGTGAGGCACAACCAAAAAAACCACCCATTTTTATCTCTCTTTTTGTTTGTAATTAAATGCGAATCATTTTTTTCCTTAACCGATATGATCGATTAATAGTTGTATATTATCTTAAATTTCAGTAGTCAATATTTCTTGCCACATCTTGAGTTTTTACTTAGTCAAATTGATTCAACATGTACAGTGGATATGTTTACTTCAAGAATACATTCTATCTAATTTTAAAAGCCATTTTGCGAGCCATTTCCAGATTATTGGCCATACCAGCTTCAATTTTCTAACAATTTGATATTACAATATAATAGTGCAAATTTCGTTCGGCAGGTTTTTTCGGTGTGACAGGCGGCCCCGACCATTTATAATTCCGGGCATGTATCACCATCTTTGTCCGTAGCGAATTATTTTCGATTTAAAGAAAAGGTGTTTAAAAGCGGATTCTACATAATATCTTGGCTTGATGGTTTTAAGCGTAGGCAATAATTAAGTAAGGTGTCCCCGGAATTGTACAATTAGCAGCATGAATTTTTGACTTCCGGCAAAACTTAACCACCTTGAATACTATCTGATTATACAGTCGGGAAGATCACTAGGCCCATCTTTGTGTGCAGAGGTGCGATATACCTTGTAGCCTTTAATTACATATAGCGGCAAAGCGCAATGACCATCCACATGCTCTACTGTTCTATAAATCTTACCCTCAAGGATCTCGTACTGAGGTGACTCAATATATCCATCATCGTGAACTACAGTTCGATATATTAGACCACATCGTATCTCGTATTGTGGCAATTCGCTTAATCCTTTCGGATGATTTTCAGTGCGGTAGAGTTCTGGCATAATTCGTTGTCTGGCAGATTTTTAAATTTAAATAAACTTAAAAGTTAAAACAGATAATAATATAAGAATTTAGGTGGGGTTAAATCAAATACCACAATATGTTAGAAATGAAGATTTAAGCTAAGTGCATATGCCTGCCACAATGTTGACCTATAGTACTCTTATGCCGAGTCAACATTACCATTGAACCGTTTACTTTTGTCTCTGAAATTTTGAGTATTTCAAACTCAGATAGAACAGAATTCTCTGATTTTAATATATGCACAATGCAGTCTTGGCAAATATTAAAGGCATTACGATGATCATGCAATTCTTTGATAATTTCCCAGCATGGTATTCCAGGGTGTTTCCAGGCAAGACATAATTTAGGATTATCACACTCCATGATTTCCCAACAGTGCCAATCGCAAATCGATGTCATACTCACACCTCCATTTTCTCAAGTAATAATCCAAAAAAATTGAGCTACATAATTTGGTAACCCGGCTAACCATTTGAGAAGGATCCGAGGCTTTCCACCCTGTCTCACGAATGGTTTAGATTTATTTAAGAAAACACCAGCACCATAATACTAGTAGAAATACCTATGTCAAGTGAATATTATGGATTTCGAAAGGATTCAAAATGTAGCCTGGTGAAAAGGGTTGGGAAAGTAATCATGTTGAGATTAACATTACATATCAAAGTTAAGATGTTTGCCAGCATCTTGAGTTTTTACTTAGTCAAATTGATTCAACATGTACAGTGGATATGTTTACTTCAAGAATGCATTCTATCTAATTTTAAAAGCCATTTTACGAGCCATTTCCAGATTATTGGCCATACCAGCTTCAATTTTCTAACAATTTGATATTACAACACAATAGTGCAAATTTCGTTCGGCAGGTTTTTTCGGAGTGACAGGCGGCCCCGGCCATTTATAATTCCGGGCATGTCTCACCATCTTTGTCCGTAGCGGATTATTTTCGATTTAAAGAAAAGGTGTTTAAAAGCGGAGTCTACATAATATCTTGGCTTGATGGTTTTACGCGTAGGCAATAATTAAGTAAGGTGTCCCCGGAATTGATGAGAATTTGGTCTAGGCCGTGCAATGGCATATTTAAGATTCATGATTATATAACTATTGTATTCCCGTACTTTTGAACCAAACAAGCGTAGATGGTTCGCTTTTAGCTGCGATAAGTTTCGATCACCTCCGACTGGCAGGAAAACATGACCGACGACAATATAATAGAACTAACCCCATTCCGTGCTGATCTGACCCGTGCTCTGGCTCGCCGGGGTGAGCGGCTTCTGGCCGCGACCGACCTGGCCGAAGAAGTCGCAACCCTTGAGCCCCAGGAAGCATACCATGTGGTCATGGAGATCGGCCTGGACAGGGCTCTGCCCATTCTCCTCAAGATGGGGCACGAACAATTGGAGGCGTGTATCGATCTGGACTGCTGGGACCGATACGACTTTGGACTCGACAGTTTTGATAAATGGCTGGCTGTTTTAGCGTCAGACGGCCCCGCAACCCTGGCCAAAACTTTCCTGTCCCTGGACTATGTGGTGCAGCTCCTCTACCTGGCTCAGACCGTCAGGGTCTATGATCCTGATACTGATCAGGTTCCCCCAATGGACAAGGATAATGTCAAGATCCGCGCCATGACTCCGGACGGCTTTTATCTTCTGGAACTGAAGGCTGAAATGGTGCTGAAGATCCATCCCTTTACTCTGCTGGATGCTTTATATCAATATGATCCTACCGCTGCACATTTACTCCTCAGCGAGGTCCGCGTGGAACTGCCGACTCAGATCGAAGAAGAAGCCCTGCGCTTCCGCAGCGGCCGCATCAATGATCTCGGTTTTGCAGCACCAGACGAGGCCGCCATTCTCTTCTCCCGGCCAGTCATTCGTCAACCCTTGCCCCGGCCTCAGAAACTGATAGACAGTAAACGCACCCGGCTTCCGTCCATGTATGCCGAACCCTTAAGCGAAACCTCCCTGTTGCACCAGGCCCTGTCCCTGATTACGGACCTGGAAAGGTTATCCCATCTGGAGCAGGAAATTGTCTGGGCCATAAATAGTGCAATCATCGCCTACGGAGAAAAAACAAATGATATAAAACAGATAAATGATATTGCCGAGCGGGTGCGGGACACTGTTTCCCTGGGCCTCGAATCACTGTTAGTCAAGCAGGACCCCGACTGTCCCCTGGATGACGCAGCAGCAGCCAATGCGGTTGAACTGCTGGATGCCTGGAGCATAATTGATCTGTTCCGGCACGGCTTTGCCACGGCACTGGGTCTACAACAGGAGGTGCAGCAGGCCTTGCGTGACCCCGGGTTTAGTGCCTGGTATAACCTGCCGGATACAAAACAGTCAGATGAGCCGGGAGATCGGCTGGACCGCACCTTTGTGACCGCGCTGCTCGGTCGCCATCCCTTGCGCAGCGGTTTTGATCTGGCCAAAGCCGAGAATACTAGGGCCTTTGCCTGCCTCGCTGATATCAATGTGGCTCACGTCCGCCTGAAACGGCTTGTCGCCCGGATATGTCAGCAATAATCCAGGACAAAAACTGCAATTTTGAATTCCGGAATTCCGGGGACACCATACTTAATTATTCATTTTGGGCCCTGGCTTTTGTTTTATCAGTATTCTGTTCGTCATCTTTTCCAGTCTGCAGAGAAACCCATTGTCACCCAACGGCCTCCCTGTTCTTTCATGGCTTTGAATCATCTCTTTCTCTTTCTTTGTCAAGTCTGTTTTAAATAATTCCTGCCAATCTTTAACTATAGACTTTAAAGGTTCAGCTTTAACCAGAATATCCTCTTTTCCCTGCAAGTGGGTTTTTGCACTGCTCCATCTATAATCTTCAGGTTTTTTTACCAGACCTGCCCTTACCGGGTTTAATTCTATATACCGGACAGCGGCCAGAAGGTGTTGCCCGTCCATTGGATAGGATGCAAATCTGCCCTGCCAAAGATGTCCTTTCCAGCCTTTCTGAAAATTTATATATCTTGTATAGCGGCGATGTGCTTCCCCAATGGCTTTACGCAGGCTGTCTTCTGTTCCGGGCACGGCGATGAGGTGCACGTGATTAGGCATCATACAGTAGGACCAGATCATAACCTTGCAGCGGTTACACCATTGGGCCATTAAATGGAGATATTCCCGGTAATCGGCTTCACAGAAAAATGTTTTCATCCTGCGATTGCCGCGCTGTGTTATGTGATGGGGCATACCGGGAGCTACAACCCTTGCTAAGCGAGCCATGGCTGACATTGGAAATATTATCGTTGATAATCAGGTATGGTTTCCCTGGGATTACCATACCTCCTCTTGAAAACAGGAAAGAACTGTAGGATGAAAACTGCGTGACCGTCAACGATAGTTATCTGACAGTATATTACGAGGTCTAACCCTTGAAGGATTAATAATTTAGAAAGTTGTTAATAATTAAGTATGGTGTCCCCGGAATTCTCTGCCCAATTTATAGAAAGATTAGGCAAAGACTTCAGGGTTCTTAAGCTTCAATGTTTCATATCGAAGTTGGCGGGCCTTTTGCTGGGCCTTCTTGACAATGGCAATCGGAATGGAATGCTCCATATACCAGGAAGAAGGATCATTGGTAAAGCTGACCAACTCCGTGACCGCTTCCTCTGCAGTCCGGCATGTTCTGAATAATCGAGGGATAAATTCATGGCCGAGTTCATTACCAGCTATTTTTTCGAACTGTTTTTTTGCATTTTCCCACATTTCATCGGGATCAAGCAAAATAACCGGCGCCAGCGGATTCTCATGAAGTTTTAAGGAGGTAACAGTTATTGCCAATTCTTCGGCGGTGCCATATCCACCTGTATTTATTATCGGCAAATTAGTCATTTTTTCAATATGATGTTGACGCGCAAGCCTCGCTCCGGAACGATAACAAATAAAACCGTCACATGTCCTGAGGACCTCCTGAGCCTGGTCCTGGAGATCTATGCCGATCCCCAGGCTCATGATGTTGTTTTTTCGGGCCAGGTCGTTGGACTCTTTCATTAAGCCCGAGCCACCGCCATGCACTATGCCCATCTTTTTACCGAAAATCTCGACGAGCTGAGAAATGAAACGCATCATTAACTGGTTATCAGCTTTATCTGTATGAGACCCGTAGAACGCTAACCAGTATTTGACCTTATTAAAACGCTTCCTGTCCTCAGGTTCCATAAAACAGCCATGGTGAAAGGTTAACAGTTTCGATGAGAGGCGATCATAACTCAGAAACTCACAGACAGGGATTTCACTATGGGTTAACTTTATCATTCTTCTGATATAATCTTCCGAAAACACCGGTTGGTCGTGATCGGCAAGAAAGGTACGAATTCCACTTCGGCGAAAGACATTTATTATTTCATCTCTTGGAAAACACGGTGCACAGAACACCTTTCTGCTTACTCCTCCCATCACTGACAAATTGGCAAAAATTCGCTCCAAATCACCGTTGGATTCTTTAAGGATCTGCAAATCATCTGAGGAGCTTGAAACTTTGGCAATGCGATTCTTGATTATTTCGTTTTGCGCTTCACTTTTTTGATCCTTTGCTTTTGGAACCTGGGTTATTCTGCCTTTGCTTAAAATAATTCCCAACACGCCGTGCCCTTTTTCTTTCTTTGCCCTCCTGTTAATCATTTTCAAGGCACCAAAAATATTTTCCAAATCTGCTATCGTCACAAGATCATAGAGGTGATAGCCGTATTTAATTTTATTTTTTTTCAACGGAACTGAAAGGGGATTGGAGGCCCTGAAAAAGCGAATCTTGATCTTAATCTGATTCAGGGGAACCACTTCGGTTCCATAGTTGTAAAGCTCTACCTGACGATATCTAACAGTACGAAATGGGTCCAATATTCCTGCAGGCAAATGCCTGACCAGGCCTTCTTCCGGTTCGGTCACCGGATCAATTATCGCAACAAAGTCTCCCAGGGAAATCTTGATTGCCCCGACAAAAAATTGTTTAGGTGGTAAAAAGCTTTTTTGCAATTCAAGCGGTAGGCGGGTGCGTAATCGGTGTAAGGCGAACCGTCCTTCCTTGATCACCCGGTTGATGTTCGCCCGTGACAGCGCTTCCTGTTCTAAAACATAATGGTATGGCAGCAAATCAATGGTTAGGTAATGGCAGATCTTACCAGTGTGTGGGTCAACCTCTTCGCGGACTTCAAAGCCCCTCCTTTGCTTTGATTGCCTGACCAACAAAGATTCTCTTATGTAAGAAATGGTAGATATCCTCCACTCGCAACTCTGGGTCCATAACCACAAGTCGGCCAATATCATCACCGACTTGAAAATTATCAAGCACATCGGTCAGTAAGTGATTGAGGTTGACTAACTGGCCGTCCAGTACCAACTCTTTGCGTTTCAGGTTCAGCTGGTGGGAAAAAATTTCGGAACTGATCCCGAATTGGGCGTGACCGCTTCGAATCGAGAAAGTAAAAGGTTTTTGTTCCTGCAAGGCCGCCAATATATTGTCCCTTAACCCTGAAAATTTTATTCGAATATGGGCGACGCTGTTTCCATCCTGCTGGCCTTTCTTATCAATCTCAACCAACTGGCCGTCTTGCGTAACAATCGTAGCAATTTCCTTCACAGTAAAATCTTCCTTTTATATGTTTATGAAGCAGAATTTTCGAAAGAGTTCACAATGCATCATTTTGAAAGGATTCAATGGCCATTGGCTGATTGTCTCTTTCTGTTTTGATACGTCAATCATCACCCTATGGAATAAACAAGGAGGCCGTTTTAGGCCTCCTTGTCATTTTACACATCAAGTCGACTAAACTCTCTACCTTTTTAAAATCTTACAATATCTTTTAAAGTGCGACTCTTATAATGGAAGATTCCAATCTACAGGGGCATTTTAAGGGCCCCAATAATTTGCCTCGGCAGGTTCTGTTTTTATGCGATTTTCACTTTGCTCTCCCTGATATACTCTGACGGAGATGGATCATAATAAAGCAGTTGCGCTGTTATAGATTAAATGCTTTCTGGTGTGCCTGCAAAATGTTACCTATGTTTCCATAATAACCGGCATGTAATTCTATGCCCAATTGATGCCCGATTTGATTAAGAGAAAAAATGCCTCGAATCAACATGAAATCAGCATTTTCCGTACCTTCTTCAATTACTAGTGCATGAACTCTATTTACAGCTTTTAATGTTGCGATGAGATTTCCTACCTTTGCCTCATTGATGACCTTCATTTTTATCACTTCTAGGTTTTCTGCAGGAGTCATGATGTCTGCTACTAGGATATCTCTGAACTTGACTCTCAATTTTTCTCCAAGTTGTATGGGCTTTTCACCTAAAATATCTTCAGAAGTGATAATGCCGACTAGATTAAAGTCTTCATCATCAACAAATAATAAATGAATGTTCTTTTCCAGCATTTTCAGGCGAGCTTCGTGAAGCGACGCTTTGCTGTCAATTCTAATCGCAATTTTTTTCTTAAGATCCGTCATTACATGGATTGCTGGACTGCCATAGGTAACTTTCGGAATTTCTTTTTCAGTAGCCCTACAGAGTTCAACATCCTTGTTGAGAAGTTCTGATTCTAACATAGCGTAACTCATAGCCTTTCCCCTTTATTTATTGTTAATGATTTTATCTTTCTACTGTTCAGTTCAGACGCTGTCTTTGATTATTCTTTTAATGCTTGATCAATATCCTTAATCAGGTCTTCTACATTCTCAATTCCAACCGATAAACGAAGTAAACCATCAGTAATGCCTAACCTCGCTCTATCCTCAGCAGAAACCTTTACATGAGATGTTCTGGCTGAATCACATATGGTAGTTTCAACACCTCCAAGGCTGACAGCTGGTTTGATGAGTTTTAGATTCTTCATAAATTCATCAGCTGACAAATTTAAGATGTTTAATTCAAATGAGAGCATCGCCCCGAATCCATTCATTTGCTCACAAGCAATAGAATGCCCTGGGTGATTACTTAGGCCGGGATAATAAACATTTTTGATTTCGGAATGTTTTTCCAGGAATTTTGCAATTTGAGAGGCATTTTCAGTCTGTTGTTTTACACGAATGGATAATGTTTTTAAACTTCTTTCCAAAAGGTAACAGGTGAATGGATTAATATTACCTCCAAAATTTGTGGCCGTTTTTCTGATTTTATATGTTAAATCTGAAGTTGAGACAACAGCCCCACAGGATAAATCGCTATGTCCACCCAAATATTTAGTTCCACTATGGAGGACAATATCAATGCCCAGTTTTATCGGATTTTGATGTATAGGAGTTGCAAACGTATTATCGATAACAGTAACACAGTTTATTACGTTTAGCTATTTTAGCAACCTCTTGAATATCTACAATACTTAACAAAGGGTTTGTCGGGGTTTCGATATAAATAAGGCGTGATTCTTGTTTTATGGCAGATTCAATAGACTCGACATTTGTGGCAACAAAAGAGTAGGATATTCCGAATCGGTTAAAAAACAACTCCACAAAAGCATGGCTACCACCATATATTTCTTCCTGCAAAACAACATGATCTCCCGCCTTCAAAAAGGTAAGAAGAACAGTACTTATCGCTGCCATGCCTGATGAAAATATGATACCATCTTCAGCATCTTCCAAAGCACAAATTTTTTGTTCGATTACCTTTTGATTAACGGTGTTGAAATATCTTGGATAGGCTACTTCATCTGCCCCCAAATACTCATGAGAAGTTGATGGATAAATAGGGGTGTTGACGCCTCTCGCTACTGTATCTTTGCCTTTACCTGAATGAATACATTTCGTTTCAATGTTCATGTTTTTGCCTTTCTTTTCTAAAATAAAATCATCACCGTCATCTGTGAGAAATGCGGGCTAGACTTTTGCAATAATCACGGTGACATTGTCTCTTGCTCCCGGCTTTCAGGGTCTCTTCTATTAGCCCATCAGCCATCTCCTTGATATCGACGCCCGACTTTATAAGTGTGGATATTGTTCCGGCTGAAAGGTCATCATGGAGACCGTCGGAAGTGCAGATAAGAAGATCGCCGCTGCCGACTCTCAAATGACCTGTTTCCGGCTCGCAACTCCCGCACCCGACATTCTGCTCAAGGAAATGCCGGCTGGGATGAGTATGGGCCTCTTCTGCGGTGATCTCTCCTGTATCAAGAAAAAACTGAACTATATTCTGGTCCTTGGTGATTTGTTTTAATTCCCCGTTGTGCAGCAGATAGAGCCGGCTGTCACCCACATGGAACCAATAGGCCTTGCCACCCCGGAGCAGAGCGCCGGTCACGGTGGTACCCATTCCTTCAAGGCTGGGGTTTTTATTAGCCTCCATCATGATGGCCATATCAGTCGCCGTAACCACATCGGCAAGCTGTTTTTCAAATTCTCCCGAACCAAATTGCAGATCATTCAAGCTCTCGATCATCATTGTTGCTGCCATGGCACCGCCCGAGGGCTCCGCCCATCCCGTCCGCCACCGCGATAAGCGTAGTACCACCGCCATAATCCTTAATCAAATAACGATCCTGGTTTTCGGTCTTGACCCTGCCTCTATGGGAAACGCCGTAAGTTCCCACCTTGCCGCTTCTTTTCCGGCGGAGTCCATAGCGAGGTGCACTTTTCAGTAAGGGGTCTAAGGATTGCCAAGCCCTCGCCTACATCTTTTAAACCGTTCGGCCGGGTTACAGCGGCAGGCCCTTTAAGATAAAAGTCCGCAGCTCTTCGGGAAGGTCCGGCGCGATTTTCGGCCGGATCCGGGAATTTCCTGTTCAAGATGAAACTCCATCAAGTCGCTGAGGTTCTCTTCGGGGAAGGGTCTTTTGCCGGTCACCATCTCATAGGCCATTATACCCAGGGAGTATATGTCGGCTCTCTGGTCCATGGGTTCTCCGGCAATCTGTTCAGGCGGTATATAAAATATAGTGCCCATCTCCAAATCCTCGGTGCCGATTGGGCAGGCAAAGCCAAAATCCAGGATTTTGACTCCTCCCCCCGTCCTGAACGATTATATTAAGAGGGTTAATATCCCGGTGGATGACTCCTTTGCCATGGGCGTATCTCAGGCCCTGCAATATTTCCTGCAGCAGTCCGGCCACCACGGAGGAATCGGTTATTGCCCGCCGTTTAAGGAGTTCTGCCAGTGATTCTCCTTGCAGGTATTCCATAATGATAAATATGGTCCGGAAGCGTTCCACAATGTCATATACCTTGATAATATTGTCATGGTCCATGTCACCGATCAACTTTGCTTCATTACGGAAACAGGTCATCACATCAGGGTTCATGGCCATGTGGTGCCGCAACATTTTAATGGCCACAGGATTGCCTGATTCGCTATCTACCCCCTTGTAAACAATGCTGTATCCGCCGCGGCCGATAATGTCGGTGGCCACATATCTGCCGATTCTTCTCTGGGATGTGGGCCGTCTTGAATCGAATCTGTCCGCCACAATCTCAGTAAGAAAATACAGCAGATCAGGATCATTCTTGGTTATATTGTCAAATCTCTCCTTTTCCAGGACCCAGAGTTCCATGTCGGTTTCCGCGTCATAATGAGCGGAATGAGGTTCACCGGTAAGTACGGCTTTAACACCAACTATATCACCTGCCAACCTGTGGTCAATGGGGTTGAGTTCACCGTCTTTTTCCATAACTACCAGACAAGCGCCCCTCTGGATGATATAGGATTCGTTGGCCTGGCTCCCCTGGCTTATAAACCTGGTTCCTGCCTTAACATATTTCAGATGCAGGTCCTCCAACAGAGGAGCCCCGGAATCGGGAAAAACAAATCGTAAAAATTTGGTCCTGAGGTTGGCTGTTCCCTCCTCCAGACTGACCAGCTTGTAAAAGCGGCAGTCAAAGCAGGTCTGCCTCTTCTGGGCAAAGTTGCCCTGTACTTCCTCGCCGCAATCGCCGCAATACGTGCCGGCCACGGCCCAACAGAACCTGCCGCCGTTTATTCCCGAATTGATCCCGTCAAAAGAATTATCCGACGCAGCCGTACAGACACCGAGGTTTTCGGCATTTTTGCCGCCGGGTTCACGGCCACATTTTAGATATTGCCAGCAGTTAATCTTTTTGCTCTTCACCTATCCCAGCCCTGCTCACTTCTTGACAATCGCCGCCATCTCCCGAACCAGCTCGACATTCTGCTCCATGAAATCGGTGCCCGGCATTTTCCCGACTTCGTCGTTGAAACGCTCAACAAGCCGCTGATCTTCTTCCTCGGAAAGCTCACCGTTTACCATCCGGAAGAAAATAGTATTCTCTTTATGGATATGCCTTTTTAACAGTGAAATATAGGGGGAAAGATTCTCCAGAAGAGTTACCGTGGCGATTTCATCATTTTCGCCATATCCGTCCAGAGAATTTTCCATTTCAGCAATATAGTTTCTGCACCTGTCATGCTCATAACGAAGCATACCGATTTCCATATCCAACTCGCCCCCCTTTTTTTTCCGGCAAGAAGTCCGAACATCAAATATTCTTCTTTGAAGTGATGATATACGTCTGCGAAATTTTTAAAGAAATCAATGGCCATCCTGAAAAATTCGGCAGGCGGTCTCTCGTCCTTCTCCAGCCTTTCCTTTGCAGAAAAAAGATGCGACAATGCCTGGAGGATAAGCTTATGCTCCATGATCAATATTTTTGTAGATTCCATAGCTGCTTTTTTTTGGGGGGTACAGTAAAAAAAACGATTTTTTCTGACCACTTTTTTAAAAGTCCGGATTGCTTGCCACAATGCTGACTACTAGCAAACACACACCGAGTCAACATGTCCAATGGACATCTTAACCTTTAAATGATTCAATAAACCCACTCATCCAGGGACTGCCTGGCTCAATGAGCAGCACAGGTCAGTATGTTGGTCAAGGTTTCAGATGCAGACCGGCTTTCTATCTAGATATCACTGGATAGTGCGACTTTTTCGTAACTCTGAGCCTTAACAATGTCTATTTTTGAAACAATCCCAAGCGGTTGATCACTGGGATCCACTATAATTACTCTTTTTATCCTTTTGCTCGTTATAATATGAATCAATTCTTCCAGAGGTGTATTCTCAATGGCAGTGATCGCCGGCGAAGTCATGATATCTGCTGCAGTGTTGCCGGATTTCGCCTTTTGTTGGTGGGATTCAGACAGGAGTATGTCTTTTAATTTCTCTGTAAGCCTGGGGTCTTGGTGTATCAGGCTGATTACAATATCAGACTCAGAAACTATCCCCACAACCCGATTATTCGGTTCAACAACAGGGACCCCACTGATTCTGTTCGACAGCAGAATCTGACGGATATCTTCTACAGAGGTTTCCGGCACAACGGTTAACACTTTCCTGGTCATAATGTTCTTTGCCAACAGGCCTTCTTCATCAGCATGATCAATGGGAGGAGCGGCCCGATGCCTGAGCCGCCCGGTATCTACGGCGATTGCCAGCCTGACGAAACAGGTGTAGAGTAAGGCGCCAGCGGCCCATATACCGATGGCTATCAAAACTTCTTTTCTGGAGGGCATATATTCATATATCTCACCAAGCGCATCAGGTATAAAGCCCGGGATGATGAGCCCCATTCCCTTCTCAATCCAGATACCGACGAATAGCAGGACACAACCAATGTTCAGGGTGATAAGGTTCTTTCTGGTTTTCGGGATGAGAAACAGAATAAAACCTACAATATTGAAGAACAGGGCCGTCCAGATCCAGGGAACAAGGTTGTTGTGGCCGTGGAGTCCAAAGAAGAGATACTTCATGGGGGCAAGATGGATGGTGTCTGTATAAAACTCTTTGTAAACTTCAGCCAGCAGAAGAAATAGATTTATCGCCATGGCATAGGAAACGATTTCCGCCAGATGGAAGATAGCCGAGTCCCGTATTTTGAAGTCCATCATCTTTCGTAGAACCTGAAAAATAATGATCATCAGGGATGGGCCTGCACAGAAGGCAGAGGCAAGAAACCTGGGCGCCAGGATTGAGGCGTTCCAAAATGGCCTTGCTGCCATGCCGCTATAGACAAAGGCGGTTACCGTATGCAGGCCGACAGCCCAGGGTATGGACAGCAGGATCAAAGGAATTACAAATCGCTTGTTCGGTTCTTTGCCAAAATAGGTGTTGGCCCCCAGATAAAAAGAAACGGTGAGATTTATCGCCAGATAGCCGTTCAGGACGATCATATCCCAGCCAAGGACGGAGCTTGGAATATTCAGATAACCGATGAGCGGGATGGCGTGCCAGAGCCGGTCTGGGCGGCCGGTGTCTACCATGACAAAAAGCAGGGCCATGAGAACGGCGGTAACCGCAAGCAACTCACCAAAAGCGACGATTCTTTTAATGGACTTGAAATGGTAAAGATACGCCGGGATGACAAGCAGAACCGCTGCAGCCGCAACGCCAACCAGAAAAGTGAAGTTTGAGATATAAAAGCCCCAGGAAACCTGCTCCCGCATATTGGTGATGACCAACCCCTCGATGAACTGGGAAGAATATGTCGTCACCCCTATAGCAACCAGGATCGAAAGAGCTATCATCCAGGTGTAAAAGACCAGGCCGCCTTTAAAAAGAACTTCCGCAAGGCCCTTGGTAAAGAACCTGACTTCATCGGCAATATTTACAGGTTGGCTGCTCATAGAAATTACGATCCCATGGAGAAAAAGTAGAAGAATTTAGATTCAGTATTTAGATCAGCCTTCAGCCTGAAGGTTCTAAAATTATCAAGTACATATCTGATTTCACTGTCAGGGTCCAACAGGTTGCCGAACTTTCTTGCCCCAACCGGGCATACTTCCACGCAGGCGGGATAGCGCCCCTCTCTTGTGCGTTGAAGGCAGAATGTGCATTTTTCAACAACGCCTTTCATCCTGGGCCGGTTGCCCAGGTAGTGGGTATCAGGGTTTATTTCATCTTTGGGAATTTCCGGTTCTGTCCAATTGAACTTTCTTGCTCTGTATGGACATGCCGCCATACAGGTCCGGCAGCCGATACACCAGTTATAGTCAACAACTACGATACCGTCAGGCTCTTTCCAGGTTGCCTTGACCGGACAGACTTTGACACAGGGAGGGTTGTCGCATTGCTGGCACTGCACCGGCATATAAAAATGATCTTCTTCAGGAACTTTTTCTGGAGAGTAGTAATGATTGGATTTCTCCAGGTCGAATTCGCCATTCTCAAATCGAAGCACCCTGATATATTGAATCTCTACATCTCTGGATAGATTATTTTCCTTTACGCAGGCATAAACACACCTTCTGCAGCCAATACATCTTGAAAGGTCAAGAGCGTAACCAAAAACCGTATTCTCTTTTGCAGGTGTGGCTTTAACAGTAAATTCCCTGCCATATTTTTTTGTATATTTTTTTTCAAGGCGACTCAAGAGAAACCGGATATCTTCCGGTGACATAGCCTGAAACCTTTTCTGGAAAAACTCCTCAAAGTCCGGCCCCCTGGAACAGCCTGCCAAGACAGTAGCACCCAGTCCTGATGCTGTCCGCTTGAGAAAATTTCTTCTTGTTAAAGGCTGTTTCATTTTTCAACACAACTGATAGTATTATTGCTATGCTTATTTTCTTAACGTTTCGTCCGGTTTAAGCGGCACAGGTTCTGGAGCTATAGACTTAAACCTGGGGCTATGTGGATTGTGACAGGATGTGCATAAATAATACTGTTTTGGGCCATCCCAGTACCCTGTTCTTTTGCCATGAATACCTGCTTTCCAGTCCTGGTAAATTGATCCGTGACATTGTCCGCAAAGACGATATGAGGCAGCAAACTCAATTTTTTTGTTGCTTATCAGTCTTAATTTATTTCTGTCATCAGCATCATGACAATCCAAGCACCACCTATCCTCTTCGGCATGCCCTATTATTTGTATCTCGGTGTGCTCTTCAAGCTCTCTTTGAGTGGGGTTGGCGTCCATGTCAGCATGGCATTCGGAACACGGATAGTAATCTGAAGACAGTACCGGTGGGGGATAAGCAGGAAAGTCATCCCCCTTGTCGGCAGGAAATGATGTGCTTGGAATTGCTGCCGCAATAAAAAATGAAGCAGTAATGAGTTTTACGGCATGTCTCATGTAAATGCCCTTAAGTTGCAACTGGTCTTTAATAAGGTTTGAGTTGTATTGTGTTATAAAATAAAAAAAATGTATTTATTCTGTACAATTCTCTTCAGGACGGCAATAGCGGCAGCGCAGGTTACAGCGATCGGTAATGGCCAGCCGCAGATATGTGATTGACCTGTTGTGATTATCTGAAATTGAATCAGGGGAATTTTATCACGTCTTGTCATTAATACTCCTTTCCAGGCACGGGGGGTGTGGTTGTTTCCGGCCACACCCTATCGGCCAAAGACCTAATCCATGAGAAGAACTTATGTCTTTTAGCTCGGAGTTTTCTATTGCTGCCCCGGAGATTACACAGGCTCTTTTGCTTAAGACATTATTATAAAGTTGACCGCTTTAGCAACAAAATTCAACTTGAATATCTAAAATGTACGTTTTCAGAGCCTTTAGGACAAATCAGTGTAAATATCCGACCCCTGAGGGGCCGGCTTTGATTACCCCTTGAAGGGGTTGTTTTACCTTGCCCCCGGAGGGGACAAGGATGGGTTGCCCGTTTTTTATAGTTAGAAGATGTTTAACTGTTCTGCACGTCTCTCTTGCTTCTCTTGATATTTTACATAGTTGCGAATCATCTCAGAATCAAGACCGACAGTATCAACGCAGTAACCTTTTGACCAAAAATGATTGCCCCAATAGGGTTTCTTTTTCAACTTCTTGTGATTGTTCAAAATCTTAATGGCACTTCGTCCCTTTATTATGCCGAGATAATCAGATATTGAAAGCTTAGGAGGAATCATCACTATCAAATGTACATGGTCAATTTGAATATTTAACTCAATAATTTCACATCTCTGTTGGTCTGAAAATGCTCGAATATAATTCTCTACCTCGCTGGCTATCTGCCCTTCCAAAATTCGATACCGATATTTTGGTGTCCATGTCACATGGTACTGGCAGTGCCATAATGTTTGTGATAGTTTACGAAATCTGCTCATCTTTGTTACTCCTTGGTTGTGGTTGTCTGGCGGGCAACCCAACCTTGGAATAACAATGCTAAACAGGTATGTCCAGACGGCAAAGCCGCTGAACTCTGACCTTGCCCTGAGGGCAAGGATTTCTACACTAGATTAAAAAAATGAATAATGAGATATGCCGACAACACACTGAGTTAATGCAGTTGGAAAATATTATCGATTGTCATCCTTTCGACTTGACTGGAGATGTTGATGAGGCGAAGAGCAGAATAAAATCGAATGTGCTTGAGCTGGAAAGGGAGAAGCGGCAGGAGGGTTTAGAATGTTGGCGAGATTTGATGTTTTTGAAGAAATATTTGATGGGTTCATTGAAGGATTACTGGGAACTGGCAAGAAAACGTGGGGTTTTGGGACATAGTCAATAAACAATATAGATATATTGACTTTTATTGCACGCAAATAGAGTCAACATATCCATCGTACATCTTGATACTTTAGGAATCATTCACTACTTTCAATGGATAGACATAATGTCTGACAGGTAGCCAAGAAGGCCCGCCTCCTGTTTAATTGGAATGTTCCATAAGAACATATCAACCAATTACACAAAGGAGGCAAGCCATGAGAAGTGATTCTACCACAAAATTTATCGGATTGGATGTTCATTCTAAAACGATCTCAGTTGCCATTGCTGATGAGGGTCGCAAGGGAGAAGTCAGGCATTATGGAACCATTCAAAACACCTTTGAAGCCATCGATAAAGTTATTAAGACGGTTGCAGCAACCGAAACTGAACTCAAGTTTATTTACGAGGCTGGCCCTTGTGGTTTTGTGCTATATCGCTATCTTACCGGCAATGGCTTCAAGTGTATTATCACAGCACCTGGCTTGATCCCCAAGCGCAGCGGTGTTCGTATAAAGAATGACCGGAGAGACGCCCTGACTCTAGCACGGCTTTATCGTGCTGGAGAGTTGACCGGTATTTATGTGCCTGAACCGGAGGACGAAGCTGTCCGTGATCTGGCTCGAGCACGTGATGATGCAAGGGTGGCGGAACGCAAAGCCAAGCAACGATTAAACAGCTTCCTGTTACGATACAATCTTATTTATCCTGGTAAAACAAAATGGAACAGAACCTATTTCAATTGGTTAGGGTCAGTTGGCATGAAGTATCCTGCCCAGAAGATAGCTCTTCAGGAATACATAGAAGCGGCAAATGAATGCACTGGGCGGGTAGCAAGACTGAGCGAACAGATCAGACTGGCTGTGGAGGAGTGGAGAATGGCTCCCATGGTAAAGGCACTTCAAGCATTGAGGGGAGTATCTTTGATCTGTGCGACCGTCACAGTCGCTGAACTGGGAGATCTTTCCCGCTTCCAGAACCCAAAAGAACTCATGGCATATCTTGGCCTGGTTCCTTCGGAACATTCCAGCGGTGAAACTATCAGGCGGGGCGGTATTACAAAAACCGGCAACGGCCATGCCCGCAGAGTGCTTGTGGAAGGGGCTTGGACCTACAAGCACCATGCGCGAATCACGCCCCCCTTGATAAAACGACAGAGGGATTTATCGAAAAGTATCTGCCAGATTTCCTGGAAGGCACAATTAAGGTTGTGTGCCCGCTACAGAAAGATGGTTGCCAGAAAGAAGCCGAATAACGTGGTTGTGATAGCTATTGCCCGTGAACTTGCTGCTTTTATGTGGGCTATAGCTCAAGAAGTGAGGGCTGCAGCATAAAATAACTATCCAGGGTATTGGCAGGGGTGGGATCCCGGTCAGGAGAACCCTCGTTCCTGCTATTGGATAGGCATATTGCCAAACTCCAGCTCATAGACAGAGGCAGCTCCACGACGAACCTATGTCAGGCGGTAACCAACCCGCGAATATCAGCGTGCTCAACCGTCGTTACAGGATCCTACCTCTGCTAATGCCCTGCATATGAAATGAAAAATCCCCGATAAAACAGGGGGTAATGGATAGGTCTTTTCTACTTGACAATGTC
>PVMK01128043.1_pt1 | contig 58022 bp, 74 predicted proteins | sample 1853481 | NCBI WGS metagenome assembly PVMK01 (sample SAMN08533507, study PRJNA380276) | Marine sediment metagenome, whole genome shotgun sequencing project.
AGGACCTGGATCTGGCCAGCCTTGAACTGCTGGACGATCTCGGCGCGCTGCTCCTGTGTTTTCTTGATGTGCAGGCTGGCGCTGCGCACACCGAGCTCGCGGAACCGATCGTGCAGGGCCTCGCAATGGGCGATGTCGACAGAGAAAACGATTGTATGGCGGTCTGAGGCCAGCCTGAGCCAGTTGTCGACGACATCACCGACCAGCGTGACGCAGACTTTCGACAGCGGAGCGTTCTCGTAGTCGCCGCGCGTGACTCGGATGCCGGTCAGGTCTGGTGTGGCGCCGCCCCAATACTCGCAGGGCGCCAGCCAGCCATCAGCGATCAGTCGCCTGACGCTGGTGACATGCTTGATCTCAGTGAAAAAACGCCCAAGGCCTTTGCCGGTCTGTCGTGCCGGCGTGGCTGTATATCCATCTATTCGGGCCTTGGGCGCGTAGTGCTCGAGGAGCTCCAAGATCTTGGGCGCCATGCTGAGATGACATTCATCGACCAGCACTCGCCTGACCTTGGGGAACCAGAAGTCTGACCGGCGCGCGCGTGAGATCAGCGTCGGCCAGCTAACAATGTGGATCGGGGCGACTGGATTCCAGTGCTCGTCAATCCGCTTGGCTCGCAGCACACTGACGTTGTTGTAGCCACAGTGGTCCTCGGCGTGGACGAGGGTCTGGTCGAAGATCTCATTACGCGGTGTCAGGATGGCCGTGGAGTCGCCGCGGTCCATCTCGCGCTTGCAGATCTTGACCTGAATAATTGTCTTGCCGGAGCCGGTCGGGCTGCAATGGATGACGCGATCGTCCACACCATGACCCATGGCATAGTTGACATCGTCGTCCTGATATTGCCGGTCCTCGATCATTTGCGGCGCAGCTCGTCACGCTCCCAGATCATGCTGTGCCACAACGAAGCGCCACGATCTTGGAGCATCTCGTCAGTGAACGAGCAAAGCGCCTCACGACGACTGAGAAAGCCATGATTCCACGCATTGTAGAGGTCGATGGCCCTGTTTTCGTGCTCAGTGTAGCCCTGCACGATCAGCCACATATCCAGCTTGATGTGTGTCCGGTGCAGTAATTTTCTCCACCACATAGGTCGCTTCATAACCTAAAATTCCTTTCCGCAATCTGGGCACTTGGCGCCGTGGCGGTGCTCCTGCCAGCCTTCGTGGCGGCAGTCGAGTACCTCGGACGCCAGCTTGCGATCAATGACCAGGGTGTCGGCCTGCTTGGCCTCGCGCCATGCGTATCGGCACATATCGAGGAACATCGACTCGAGCAGGTAGTCCTCGAGGTCCTCGCAAGTGTCCAGCTTCTCCTTGTGCTCGATCCTGCGGTTTGTCAGCTCGCCCCACTTCATCTCGTAGCGGACCTCGTCGATCTGACCGGGCCAGTTTATCGGCAGGTCATTGGTGACGATCTCGATAGTGAAATTCTGCAGATTCATTTCCTCGGCCTCCTGTGCTTGTCTGCGTTGGGGCAGGTCGCGAAGTGGCTGATGTGTCCACGCTCAGTATCGAACAGGAACGGATCATCGGGCGGCACGGAGCTGTAGTCGACAGGCATCTGCTTGCCAGACTTGGTCCGCATCCACACGATGATCGCCCCGCAGCTACGGCACTCTGTACTCACTGGCGCCTCAGCATCAGCACGGCATGGCTGCACCACGCCGCCGCGTACTCGAGATCCGCGGTGTCGTCCTTGTTGAGGTCCAGCTTGATGGCGTCCTCGCCGCCGTATGGAAAGGCCTTGATGGCTGACAGCGCAGCCCTGAGCTCGTCGCGCTCGGCCTCGGCCTGAGTCGGCGCCGGCCGCGTTGGCCTGACGTCCTTGGGATCAGGGTCCTCGCCTTTGCCCTTCTTGTTGGACTTCTTGCGCTTGCCGATATTGAGATCCATGTCGTCGCGGATATTTCGGACGGTGCGCTCAGTCACCCGGCAGACGTCTGCAATCTGGATGATCTGCAACCCAGAGATCTCAGGGTCCTTGAGCGCCATCTCGACAGCGTTGCGCTTGTCGGCATTGGTACGCCTCAGGCCGTGCTCGTCGTTGCTGCCGAGGGCCCAGAGCAGGGCCTCATGCAGGCTGCCCTCATGGACCTCGACCTCGCACTTGTCGACCTCAGCGTTGACGTAGGCGTGGTGCCTATGGAAGCCATCGGCCAAGATGTAGCGGTCAGACTCATGCTCAGCGAACACCACCAGCGGCGGGAAGATGGCGCCATTTTTCAGCGCCTCGGTGTACTGGTCGATGGTGTCCTTGTCCAGCTTCTTGCGGACCTGGGTCGCGGCACTGGCGAGGATGTTATCGGTCGCCAGCTCAATCACATGCTGGCGCAGGTTCTTGACCTTAGCTTTCTTTTTTGCTTTGGCTTTCTTTTTTGTCGGCATCATCATCCTCCGGTAGCAGGTTCATCTGCTTGTTGTAGATCGCCTCGAGCTCGGCCTCGGTCTCGTTGGCAAGCTGCGTGATTAGATCCTCGCGCAGAGTCTTGGTCTGGCCACCGCTGCACAGCCTCATAATCTCCTTGGTGCCTATGTGGGAATTACCTTTCGCCTTGTCAACGGCGTCGTATGACGCCTTGATGATGACGTCCAGCCGGTCAGCACATTGGTTCCGTAGGCGTTGCCGGAACGAGATCTTTTTCGCCTTAGTCTTTTTCGCCATCTTTTTCTCTCCTATCGAGTTCATCCTCGGCCGCGAAAAGGAAGGTACGCATTTTCTCCTCCATCTCCTTGACCTCCTCTTTGGACAGCGGGTTGCCGTCCGCATCTTTCCGGTACTTCGGTAGAGGCACCGGGTCTATCGTCTTGACGGCCCACCGCAGATAACCGCTCGGCAGGTCCTCCAGCTTCTCGCCATCATGTTTGCCAAAATGGCAGATCAGATCTTTACTCATCCTCGTTCTCCATCATGTTGCCGATGACCTCGCCATCGGAAAAGCGTATCGCGACCAAGCTGGCGCCGGCAAAGACGTCCCTGATCGCATCCAGAAAATCGCGGTCCTCGTCGCTCAACTTCGCGCGAATCCGCATCCGTTCTACTGTTTGGTCGCTGCTCAATACATCTCCCCGATCTGCCGGTACTTGATCTTGTCCCGAGGAATCGCGTACCACTCCAGCTCCACGCCGTAGCGACTATCGACGCGCCGGATCTTGCGCCACAGGTCGCTGGTCGTTGCCGCAATGAACGCGGCGTGAGTGACCTTGGCGTTGCAGATGATGTAACCCAGGAGCGGCTCAGAGTGGTCGCGGTCGAGCTGGTAGACCTCGTCAACAAAGACCATCCGGTATGGCATATCGCTGGCGCTGGTGAAGTGGATGCTCGGCCAATACTTGACCTCGATGCGGCCGTCAGGAGTCGTGATGTCGCCGTCATCCTTATACGCCCTGCGGCTTTCGTGGTTTGGCGTCACGCGCATGGTCTTGACCTCTGCCTCGAGGCCGTGGCCAGAGAGCCACGCGGCCACCATGCAGCAGACCTGATGCGAGTCGCGCAACTGGCCCTTGAATTTCTGGTCCTCTATTTTCGGTCGCACCCTATTCTCCACACATTTCTCCGGGCCTTTGGCCTGCTTGGAGGCAGGTTACTCGGCTCGCCTTTGTCTGCTCGTTGCGCCTAATGGCCACGCAGATCAACGGTCAGCCCGTTGGACCTCCCTGCGATTTTTGCCTGCTGCGAGTTTCGGTCGAGTGTGGAATTAGCACCGATCTGGTGCTGAGGGGTTGCGGAGGACACAACATCTTGTGGTAAGGTGTTGTATCTGGTAGCAGCCTGTCCAAAGCCAACCAGATTTGAGGCCCCTGATCCGTGTCGGAGTAGGGGCCTCTCTCGTTCTGAAACTACTGCATTCATCGTCAGCCTGCAAGTCACCAGTCAATGAGAAACGGAGCGACCGTCAGGGCCACCCATCCCATGTACGCCCAGTCATTCCAGCTACACATCAGACACCCGAACCACGCGAGGAAATAGATCATGCACAGCGTTTCACCAAAATCGGGCATCAGCTTACGAACCAGATAGTCAGGAACGCGGTGGCGTATATCGTTCCGTAGAAGCACAGGACAGGGTGATCCTGCCGCCAGAGCCAAAACTTCGAGGGCGGTGGCTCGACTGGCATCTCGTCGAGCGCCTGCTGAATCATCTTGACCTTCTCCTCGACCGTCATCTCATGGAACTCCTCGGGGCTCACTTGAGCACCGCCTTGCGGTCGTGGCAGAACTGGCACTCGAATACCTCGTAGGCATCGCCATAGCCTTCTTGGATGGCGCCGTCGACGCAATGCGCATTCGGGCACTTGGCCACACGCACCAGCTCCAGGGCCAGACCGAACTGCCGGATCTTCTCGTTGTTTGTGGCGATGACGCTGTTGAAAAAGATCTGGGCAGCCTCGTCGGCATTGCCGGCAAAGTGCAGCCGGCCGTGCTTGTCGAACGTCAGGGCGCCGACATCATGCTCGCTCAGATCATTGGTGAAATGGAGGGCCCAAGGCACCGGCTCGCTCATATTCGCTCCAAGTGGCCAATGTGAAGGTCTATCTGGTTGAAGGCGTTACGCATCTGATCTATCTGGTGCTGCAGCTCCTCGAGATCATTGCGCACCGGCTCAGGCGCATCGCTGGCCACCTCGGTATCATCCTGCATACCATTAAGCCGGTATTTGAGCGCCGCAAGGCGGCCACCGAAATCAATGGCGCCTGCCACCAGATCACGGACGTTGCCGGTAATTCGCTTGACTTCGGTCAGCTCTGACTTGGCGGTGCTGGCTGCTAATTGTGATTCACTCATACGGGTATCCTCGCTTTTTTGGCTTGGCGCCTGACGTACTGGCGCAGGTAACTGGATTTACTCAGACCCTTGCGCTTGGCGAGCTGCTGTAGAGCGATCGCCTCAGCCGGAGAGAGCCTCATGTGAAGCTGCTTGTCTTTTGTATCCATGTTGCCGTAGAATACACAGTTGTCTACACAAAGCCAATCTATATACGCGAGGAAATAATGGATAACGAAAATTCAAAATCTGTACCTGAGGACGACGATCAGGAGACACTCGAAAACATGGTGGTGGCCTTTTCCATCAACGACGCGGCCATCGCTGAGATCAAAGAGGATCTCGGTGAGGTAGATGCCTACAAGGATCTGGACCACGCCAAGGGCGCCAAGAAAACCCTGACCAAGATGCGCACCACCCTGGCTGACGCCCACAAGGAGGCGAAGGCTGACGCTCTGGCCTACGGCCGGCGCTGCGATGCTGAGAAGAATCGCCTGCTCGAGCTCATCGCTGAGATCGAGGACCCCATCACCGAGCAGCTCGACGAGATCAAGAACGCCGAGGCGAAAATCGAGGAGGCTCGAGTCACCAAGATCATGGAGGGCATTGAACAAATCCAAGCCTTTGCGCTGGACCGTCACGACCTGACGTTCGACCAGCTCAACGAGCGACTCGACACTCTGCTGGCCCTCAAAGTTGACCCGGATTTTTACGCCGAGCACACCGAGGATGCGGAGAACGCCAAGGAAGTCAGCGAGTCGAAGCTGCGCATCGCCATGATGAACGAGGAGGCTCGCCTCAAAGAGGCTGCCGAGAAGGAGGAGCTGGCGCGCAAGAACAAGGAGCTGCAGGACCAGATCAACAAGCAGGCCGAGGAGAATGCCGAGCGCGCCAAGGCTGACAAGAAGGTAGCCGACGACGACGCCGTGTTGCGGAAGATCAAGGACGACGAGCGACAGGCCGAGCTGGACAAGCAGGCCGAGGAGCAGGCCGCTGCCCAGAAGATCCTCGATGACGACGCCGCCGCGAAGGCGCAGAAGGAAGCCGAGGAGCTGGCTGCCGAGCTGGCTGCCATTCAGGCGCCAGACAAAGAGAAGCTGACCCTGTTCGCTCAATCCATCGACCATCTGGTCGGTGCGAAACCCAACCCTGCAGTCGGACGCCGGCAACGCGATCCTATTGGACGCCGTCGCCAGCTTGCTGCAGACCAAAAACTACATCGAAACCAAACGCGAGGAACTGTAATGTCAGAAGAAAGAGCAGAATACGAGATACCCAACATGACCGCCTCCGAGGTACTGATTAGACAGGCGATCGCACCGATCGACCACGGCCTCAAAAAGCTGCGGGACTCGGTTGAACGGCTTGAGGCATCCATAACGCTCACACCCAAGCCGAAGATGGACGAGCTATTCGCCGCGCTGGCTCAGGCCCAGGCAGACATCACCGCTGCCGTTGCCGACAAAGAGAACACGCATTTCGGATTCAAGTATGCGGATCTCGATGCCTGTTGGGATGCCTGCCGCAAGCCGCTGACCGACAACGATCTGGCGATCATTCAGATCCCATCAGTCGGAGAGTCTGGCGCCGTGAACATGGAGACTATCCTTGGCCACAGCTCAGGACAGTCGATCTCCAGCCACTACTCCATGCACCCTGACAAGGGAGGGCCGCAAGCACTCGGGTCCTGCATGACGTACCTCAGGCGCTACATGCTGTGCGCCATGGTCGGGATCTCGCAGGAAGATGACGACGCCAACATGGCGACCGCAGATCCAGACGAGTACGTGCGGATCAGCAAGACTCAGGTCGACGAGCTCCTCGTCCTCGCTGAGAACCTCTTTGGCAAGTCGGCCGATGCCGTGGTCGAGAGAATGCTGGCCAAGGTGTTCGAGCTGTCCTCAGTGAAGGACATCCCCTCGGACCTGTTCGATCAGGCCAAGACGCTGCTCGAGAACCAGTCCAAGCGGGAGAAGAAGCAAACCAAGAAGCCTGCCAAGTCCGACACCGAGAAGCTGGCCGAGGCCAACAAAGACTCGAGCAAGTAGGTGGACTGCAAGATCGTCAAGGTCGAGCAGGGATCTGACGAGTGGCTGACGCTACGCCGCTCGCGGATCACCGCCTCGAGGCTGGCCGATGTCATGGCCGACCCAAAGACCAAACGCTACAAGCAATACCAGCGCGAGAAGGTCCTCGAGCTCCTCGGCAATACCAATGTCGAGGAGTCTCCCGAGTGGGCCAGACATGGCCGGGAGAACGAGCCCAAGGCCATCGCTGGATACGAGTGGCGATATGGAGTCGACGTCGAGCACAATGTTTTCCTGATCTCGAAGGAGTACGACTGGCTCGGCGGCAGCCCAGATATGCTGCACATCGCCCCACTTGAGACCGCTCCACTAAACGACACCGACACCTACGACGAGTACGACGATGGCGGCGAGATCAAATGCCGTGCCATGTTCAAGAACTACAAGGCCGCGCGAGATCAGGCCGAGCGATACAAGGGAATGAAGCTATCAGTGCCGGCCTGCGATCGGCACCAGCTCCAAGGCAATATGTGGCTGACCGGATGGAGCCGCTGGTGGTACATCAATTTCTACATTGGCGACAACCTGGAGGGTGGCCTGACCCAGAAGATCCACCGGGTAGCGTATGCTCGCGATCAAAAGCTGATCGACGCCATGGAGATCCGCTGCCTGAAATTCATGGCCGAGTGCTACGAGCGCGCTGGCCTTTGACCGGAACCATTCCGCTTTACAACACCGGAGAAAAACGTGAGCAAAAAGAAAAACGTGAGCAAAAACAAAGAAGATGCAAACGAATTCGAGTCTGGTCAGGCCCACCCTGACCTGCCGCAGCCAGAGGTCCAGACCCCGGCCGAGGAGACTGCGCCGCAGCCAGCGAAAGTAGCTGACGCTGTGAAGCGAGCCCTCGAGAAGCAGGCGCCCGGTGTGACGCAGATCGAGCTGCAGCCGTGCCCATGTGGCACCGTCAACGTGAACCTGCTTGTCGACCTGCCTCAGGGCAGCAAGGTCGGCCACGGAACCTGCGGCTCATGCGGTGTGTGGGGTGTTGATTTTCTGGCGCCCAGATCTAATGACAAAGGGCTGATCGCCAACGCTGCGGCGAAGGCTTGGAACGAGGCGCCGCGAATTCCGCTTCCATACCCAGTATGATGTGATTTCTTTCCTCGCGGAGAGAGACCCGGAGGCCCCTGCCGGTACTTAAAAAGTGGGACGAGAGGGCCCCAGTCGGGGCCCTTTTTTAATGGCGTACCTATGCGGTTTAATCCGCGCAACCGTAATCGGATCACTCTGCAGGCCAGCATCCTCGGTCGAGGCTCGGGCCCAAAACCCACGCAAGTCTCTGAAAAAACTGAGGATGTTATAATATCTGGGCAGTAAAAACCCCGGCACTGGGCCGGGGCTGTGTTCTGGATACCCACAGAGGAGATTTTGGATGTATCAATCTACGGGTAAACCAAGTGTAGCAAAATTCCGGGCGCGCTTGGAGGTAATACGGAAAGCATCAGTCTCAGGTCGAGAGCTGGCAGTACGCTGGAATCCGAAAGGGCGCTATGCCCAGTTCCATCGTGATGTGCTCAAGATATTCAAGGCCAATGAGCAATGGGCCAATGAGCTGATCGCGTTTATTGATGCCGGCAAGCGCCGGCAATAGAAACAGGGGCCGCCTCCGGGCGGCCTTTTCTATGGAGTCGGATCGCGACCGAGCAACACGGCAAAGGCCTGCTCGACCCGGCGCTCATTGTCCTCGATGTTGTCCTTGTTGGCAGTCACCCCGGCGGTGTTCAGCGCGCTGACCTTGTCCATCGCCACGATCTTGGTATCAGTACCAATATCCTGAGCTGCCAGGGCCGCGGCGACGTTGACTGAGACACGCCATTCCATCAGCACCCCGCCGATCACGATAAGCACCGTGAACAGCGTGGCGAGCCCCGCGATCAGTCCCTTGATTTCCTTGACCTGCTCCCACTTACTCATTTTTCCGGCTCCCCTACAGCTCCCTTGATGAGCTGCCATGCCTCCTCGATCTGCTCCTCGCTGATCCGCGGCTCGGCCTGCACATAGACAGGCTCGGGCCGCTGCGCAAGCCGCTGCTCGTAGGAGTCGAGCCGCTCGATCAACATGGCCTGCTTATCCTGCACCCGCTCCAGCTCCTCGTCATGCTCGTCCTCGAGTACCTCGAATCTGGCCGCCTGCTCGTAGAATTCCAGATGTACCGGCGATTCAGTTACCTCCTGATCGACGGTGTTGGCCAGCAAGCAATCGTAGTCAGTCTCGAAATGTGACCGGATCACCGGGATGTCGCAGCGCATCATGGCGCCCATTTTGAATAGGCCCTTGGCGTCGTAAACCTCACCCATGCACCAAGCATTGTAGTCGTAGCCCTGCCAGCTCACGATGAATGAGCCGGTCTGCTTGCTGACGATGCACTGGTTGATGTCAACGTCGCCCAGTGAATGCGAGAACCCGTATGCTCGCGAGGAATATGAGTCGCCGGCAATCTGATTGACCATGTCGCCGCCGGTCACATTGGTCGTGACATCGGTGACTACATCGGTCACGACATCGACATTGGGCCCACGCTCATCGCCGCTGGCCCAGACTGGCGCCGACAGCACAAGCAGCGCCAGAAGAAGCAGGACAGCCAGCACGAAGTTTACTCTGTTGCTCATCCTCATAATGCTAACCCCGCCGCCAGTAAGAGAATCAAACCATTCCGCATCAGGTTGTCCATCATGTGCTCCTGCTTCTGGTCCTCGAGCATCTCCTCGCGGACCTCCATCCAGATGCCTGCATATCGGGCGCACTCTATCAGTTGGTTGACCTCCTCGTTGCGCGCCTTGATGGCCAGCGCATTCTCCTCGGCCACACGCTTATTTGTCTCTGCGGCGACACGTAGCTGCGTGAGCTGGACGACGCCGGCCCGGTCGAAGGTCGCACCGTCATCAGTACGGGATGTCTCTACGGGCATCTCAGGGACGCCTATGGGGTGTCCGACCTCGGCCATCGGGGCCGGGATCTCGCAGGTAGGCAGCTCGACCGGCGTCGAGCTACACGCCGTCAACAGGCTTGCGCCAAGAATCCAGAAGGTCAGCCATCGACTCATTGTTTTCCCCTACCCTGTCCATGATTATCTTGCCCTGCTTGCCAGCGACCACGGCATTGCGCTGGTGCTTGTCGGCTTTGATGCCGGCTTTGTGGGCCGCGGCCTTGGCCTTGCCCGATCCCTCGAGGATCAGGTCATCGCGTTGCTTGCCGGCCTTGGCAGCGGCTTTCGAGGGCCCACTGAGAATCCAGAAGGCCAGCAATGCCAACCCGCCGGCCGCCCAGTAGAGAAACTTTTTCACTTGGCGACACCGCCGAGGCTGTTCGCCATGTAGCCGGCCATGAATGACGAGGCATAGGTCAGTTCACCCACAGCCATCAGCCCCAGAAAACCACCGGCCCCGGCCATGACCGTCAGCACCGTGCGGTACGGGTACTTGGTCAGCCAGTCCTTGAGCTGGTAGTCCTCATCGCTTTTGCGAACCTCCACCACTTTCTTGATGATGTGCGTGGCGGTGCCTGCGAGTAGTGCGAGTATCAGGTATGCGTATTCCATCACGTATCCCTCCGTGGATTATCCTATTGAACAGCCAGACCGCTGGCTGGATTCGGTTTTCCCGTGTACTTTTTGACCGCCTGATTGCTGGCGTCGGAGCTGGTGCCGTCAATCGTGACGGTGAACCCCTCGAATGTGTATGTGCCCGGTAGCGGAATCTGGCCGACGAATGTCTGGCACTGGGCGCTACCCGGTAGCCCCTGCATTGGCACCTCCTGATCGAGGATCGACTCGCCTGAGTGGCGCATCCCGGTCAGTCTGGTGTGGTCGAGATCACCGTCCTGAATCTCGGCCGCGACAGTCTGCCCCGGCTCGAGCTCGTAGTGTGTGGGATGTGTCCAGCAGAGAGTCAGGTCCCGCGGATAGCTTGGTGACTGGGCCACCGTGACTGTTATCGAGCCGAGCAATAGTGATGCGATCACACATTGGAGCAGTCGTTTCATGTCAGTCTCCTCACACCGAGCAGGCGAGCGGCAGGATACCGCGAAATCTTGACGGTGTCTGATTGATTGCCGCCGAGGATCTCAATGAGCTCTCCAGACCTGCCGGCGTAAAAACCTACGTGACCCTGGGCGGTAGTGTTCTCGGGCCCCGGTTGATCGCCCTTGCCCCGCTTGATGATGATGATGTCACCGGGCTCGGCGTCATCGAGCTGGATGCCGACGCCGATATTCAGCCACGATCGCGCGCGCAGATCCTTGGACCGCGGCAGGCGAGCGAGCCAGCAGATGTAGTTCACGAATGCAGAGCACCACGGAACCTCGTCCTCGCTCGGCCAGTCGTTGTCGAGCTTGAGCATGGCCATGATCTGCGGGTTGTCGACGTTGCCACCGACCTCCTTGATGCCGGCGAACCGTTGCGCCAGATCGAATGCGTGTCCTGCTGAGAATCTCATGCCATGTACCCTATGATCCAAGCCTGATGGATCTGAGAACCAACACCAGTCTGGTCCTGCAGAATGTCGAAGTCCTGATTACCGTCGAGTTTAACCCAAGCATCGTTGGTGTCAGTCGTGATGCCTACAGCGGAGGTGTCCTCCTCTCCAGCTATAGTCGCTCGGTTGCTGGTAGCCTTTGATATGGCACTCCCGGTCTCTCTGAGATGGATAATCTGAGTGGCAAATGCGCCTGCTGTCGGAGCTATCTGGCAGAAGCATTTAATCAAAGCGTGAGTTGCTCCAGCACTCGCAAGAGCCGCGTTGCTGATTGTCTCCCACGTATCGTCACCCCCAAAAGAGATAACGACCGGAGTGACCATCACAAACGTCGACCCCGACCCACCGCCGACAAACGTAGCTACCTGATCCAGCGTGGCCTCGGACAGAACACCGCCGTCATTGACAATGATTGTGTCAGCACCAATCAGAGCACCGCTGGCTGGTTGTGCCGTCACAGCCGTAACGTCCAGGGCCAGTGCGCCTGCACCCGTTACCTGACCTGTGTGCGTTGCGTTCTCGATGTAGTTGTCAGTATGGATCGTGCCTGCACCAGCGCCAGCCCAGTCAACATGCTCGGCTGCCAAGAAGTTCAACAACGAGTCATGGTCGATTGACGCCACATGCTGCGTGACACTACCCACTGTGATATTCGCATCCGGTACGTTGGCCCACGTAACCACGCTCGATAAGTCGTTGACCTCTGCACCACCGCCACCAGCGGCCTGAACGCCAACCAGTATCATGTCTTGGTTTTGACCCGGCTCAGACCCTTCCAGCTCGATGTTCTGAATGCCGAAGGTGCGATAGGTGCCGGAGTCGGTGTTTGAGCTGATCTCTATGACAAAGAAATTGTCAGCATTGGACTTGTCTTGCAGGTAGATGATCGCGCCATCGTCCAACAGCGCCAAGAAGTTCGACATATCGGTACTGTTGGCATTGGTTTCGGAAACGAACATATTGGTCGCCAACGATGGGTCAGCGTTATCGAAACGTATCTGCCCGGAGGCGGGTGGCGTTGCAGTCTCAGTACGATGTCGCCACGTACCAAAACCCTGTAACCCGCCACCGCCGCCACCGTTGAGAACAAAGTCGGTGTCGTCATCATCCGTGAACATGAGCGACTGGGGATTGTCGTCGCGCACCCAGAGCTGGCCGTGATCTGCGTCGGCAGCCAAGGCCGCGGCGACCTGATCGAGGTAGATTGAGCCGCCCTCCATGGTGAAGCTGCCAGCGAATATGGCAAGGTCGGTTTGAATCTGCATCGTATCCCAGGCCGTTCCAGTTCGGGAGCAACCCATCAGGAAGGGGCCATTGGACCCACTATCTGATATGGCCTGAATGACAAACCCCGCACCGGAGATCATCCGTATCTCAGTTCTCTTTTCGCCTGCTGACGACGATGTTGAATCAAGCCGAAGGACTGCGGTGGTATCAATTATCCTGAGATGACCGTTTGAAGCGATCTGCACGTTTGTCGACTCGACCCATGCTGAGCCTGACCATCGCAGCGTGGCGCTGCTGACTGTGCCGTCAGCAATTCCTCCACCACCGCCTGAGCCGAGCACCGTGTCGGTGCCAAGATCGTTAGTGAATACCAGCACGTTGGGATTGTCGTCGCGGACCCAGATCTGGCCAAAGCCGAGGACATCAGCGCCGGCAGCAGCGATCTCAGCAAGCACGATCGGGTTAGCGAGCGGGGTGTTCAGGAGATCATGGTCGGTGCCGAGATCGTCAGTGAATATCAGGACGTTGGGCACATCGTCGCGGACCCAGACCTGCCCCTCGCCGGGAACATCTGGACCGGCTCCGGCAATCTCAGGCAGGACGATCGGGTTTGGTTGGCCCACGGCGCTGGCGGTTGGATCAAACAGTATGGTGATCGTCTGCGCGGTCGACCCAGGGAGGATGACTCCATCAGTCTGGACCTGCCACAGCTTGTCCAATCCTCCAGATTGGCCAGCCCAGACCGTCGAGCCCTTCTCGACATCACGGTTGCCATCCCAGTCAAAGGCTCGAGTCCATGGGCCATCGGCCGCAACATTCCAAACGCCGTTCTCGATCGGATCAGTTTGTGCTACCAGCAGGATGCGATCCAAGTCAGCGATGTTGACGCCCGAGTACGGGTTAGTGATACCGGAGAGCGATGCGACATTGCTCTCGGCAGCCACCACGCAGCGAACCTTGATCGCCAAGCTGGCCACCACCCCGTTGAATCTGTCAGTCGAATTTCCGATAGCCATTAGTCTCTCGTCCCTGTGAAGTATTCGAGCAGCTCAGGATCGTCCTCGTCAATGAGCGCCTCGAGCAGTCTGTTTGTCTGGCTGGCCGGCAGATGGAATAACGTGCCCATCGAGTTGACGAATGCCTTGCGCAATGCCGGGTCGAACTCGCCCTGCATTCCCTGAATATAGAGCGTGACCAAGTCCTTGGTAAGGGCTCCGAGCGGTGTGTTGCCGGACCCATAGATCGCTGACTGGAACTCCCGCACAAACGGGATGCCGGCAGCAGCGGACAGGGCGCTCTCCTTCAAGGCCGCGAGTAGGATCTTTTCTGGATCATCCTCATCCCAGTCCCAACGGTTGTAGAGCATGGCTGACGCGATGCCCTCAGCGGTGAACAGCAGCATCATGTCGATGGCGTACATCGTCGACGGGATGATGCCCAGATCCTCCTTGAGTTCCTGCGTTTTCATGTAGGCGAGGTTGCCCTTGCGCTGCATGTAGGAGATCAGCGTGGTCCACAGCCGAATGAATTGACTTTGCCGGGTCGTCGCGGACAGTGTGCCGCGCTCGATGCCGGAGCGATCCGAGAAGAAGCCAGACGTCTGGGCGAGCTCGACCTGAGAGTCGGCGTAGTAGACCGCCTCCTGCTCACCGAGGCCCAGGTCGTTCTGGCCTTTCCAGACGGCACCCCACCACGTAATAACGTCAACCATCTGCTGAAACTTGGCGATCGGCAAAAACATCAGCCGAGCTGTGGTGCTCTTAATCCTGCGGCCTGTCGTTGGCAGGCCGGGACCGTATTCACTGAGAACCCCGGCCGCGTCATGGACGTCCTTGTCGAATGCCTGCGAATCCCAAGCGTACCGGGCCCGAAGGAATGCACTCGCATTTCTGGCGTATGTCCATGCCGTCACTGGATTCCTGAGTACCCGGCCAGCACCCATCACCATCGCCTGAGATCCGAGGACCGCAATCGACTGAAAGATGCCAGTGAGCTGGAGCATCGTGGTGAATACGTTGAACGCCAGCTTGCTCACCGTAAAACCGACCCGGAAGTATGCCATCCTGCGCTCGACCATGTTATTCGCCGGCAGCTCACCGACCGCGGCGTCGGTCAGCCAGAGCTCGAGCTCCCGCAGCGAGATCGCGTTGCCGGTCAGCTTCATGGCCTTGCGGTAGCCCTTGTCGTTCAGGAGGTTACTGGCAAAGTTGACCTCGTCACCGATGGCAATGTCGCGCGTGATTTCCTTGAGATGCTTTTCGATCTGGAACAGTCCGAGCTGCACCACCATGCTGTGATTTTTCACGCGGTTGTGCGTGGCGCCAGCTCGAGTGTTGGCGGCGAGGTAGGAGCCAGTGCGCATTTTCTTGTAGTGGTCCTCGAAAACGCGCTCCTCATGCCGCTCGCTGTGCTCGTAGTTGTAGCTCAACGGGTAGTAGCCGCCCCTCATGTTGACGGTCTGGCCGTCCGCGGTCTCCACTGTGAACGGTACGTGCTCGACCCGCTCGGGCGCGATCCCCCGGCGCTCCCTCTCCATGGCCGACAGGGCTGGCCAGTAGGAGTCGAAGTAATCCCAGATGGCCTGTATAAAAGCCCAGTCGTTCGCGTCCAGCAGAGCCAGCGCGGCCATGACCTGATCCTCAGGGTAGGCGATCTTGTCGTCGATGCGAACGCCATTGAACAGCGCCGACTTGTTGCCCTCGTTGCCCATGTGCATACCGATCGAGAGGACATCGCCTTTCGATAACGACTCGCCGTTGATGGTGGCAAAGCCTTTGTTCGCCAACTGGCGCAGCTCCTTGGTTCTCCAGTTGAGTGTGCCCTTGGCATAGTATTTCAGGTAGATCTTTGAGACATCTGCGATCGCCTTGCGCTGCATTGGAATCATTTTCTCAGCGACGGCCCTGCGAATGTTCACAATAATCAGGCGCGTAGTCGCGCCCCATCCCTGCTTGTCGAGCACGTTGGCCATGACACTGGGGCCAAGCCAGTGGCCGATACCGCTGTCCTTGCCCTTCTTGATGCGCTGCCCGAGACCCTTCGTGCCGACACCAATGACCACCTCCTCGTTGACCTCGAGGACCTGCTCGGTGAGCTCGGTGATGGCCTCCTCAAGCACCACCATCTCGCCGTTGACCGGCATCTCCAGTTTTCTTTTCCCCTGATGCTCGAGCTGCTTGACGATGTCCCGCATGGCGTGGAGCTCGTCGACCGTCATCTCCTGCCAGTTCTTGAATGGCGCCTCATTGAGCACCACGACCTCGTTGCCCTGCTTGTCGAGCTCGATGTGATACAGGTGCTCCGCGATCGGCGTGACGACTTGGCCGTCATGGATCTGCTGCGCCAACATCTGCAGCGCAGTTTTCCGGTCGATTGATTTCAGCGTTACTTTCTTGAGCTCGATACCTTCGATGACTGCCAGGATCGGCTCGATGACACCGAGCTTGCCGAGCCGCTGGATGACTCGAGGCTTACTGAATTTCGCCAGATAATTGCGCCACCCGGTCGCCTGCTCCTTGGCCCGGACGGCCGCGCGATACAGTTCATGGTTCACGGTCTGCTGGCGCTTGAAGTTGTAGGCCTTCTGGTAATCGCCTCGAGCGGCTGCGTCGAACGCCAGCCTGCCGGCCTTGCGCTCCGCGTTGAGGTAGACCTCGGGCCGCACATCCATGATGCGCAGCGCGCCCATGGTGGCCTTGGCGAACTGTTTGATTATCTTGAGCTCGTCCTTCTTGGGCAGCAGACCCTTGTTGGCCAGCCTTGCGAGCTTGGCCTGCTCCCTGATGTCCTGCTTAGTCGCGCCGACGATCGCGCGGTCCTCCTTCATCAGCGCCCTGAGTGCTCGCATCTCAGTGGCAAGGACGTTCGCTCTGGCCTCGTTGTGGACAGCCCTGATGGCATTCTCGGACACGGAGCCATCCAGTAGGGGATCGGGGAACATGATCTCCAGCCGCTCCTTGGCCTCGACCGTGATCCAGTCTTTCATCGGCGGCATTTCCATCAGCGCCTTGACCAGCGCCATGCCATCCCGGTAGCCGAGTTTCTTGGCAGCGGCATCGACGTCGACGCCGCCCTTAACCGTGTAAACCCACGGCTTCGGCAGGCGCTTGAGTGTTTCCTTGGAGCCCTGCAGGAGGGCGAGCAGCGATACCTTGTCGATCTTGAACGGAGATCCTTGCTCGAGCTGCTCACCATTGGGCTGCTTGCCATGGGCCAGCAGGGAGAATGCTATGTAGATCTGCTGCGCCCACGCTTCTCGTTCGACGATTTCCGTGATCTTGGCCAGCTCGTCCCTGTACCACTTTCTCTGATCGCGGCCCTGGGCTGCCATGAGTCGCTGAGTTTCCTCCTCCACGGCCTCGTTGGTGGCCAAGAGGATCGAGGCTTTGTAAACGTCGAACACCCGCTGCGACACACCCATCTGCTCAGCAGTTGAGAACGTCGCTTGAAATTCCTGCGTGGCATTGGCCACCGCGATCTGGTCGTCACTGGCCAGTATCCGGTCCATGACATCGCGGATCTCAGGTGTGAGGATGATGCCGTCAGGCGAGTCACCCTTCATGCGTTTCCAGATGTCGGTCAGCCAGCGTCGGTAGGCGTTGAATGCAGACTGCAGCGCCACGCTCGGAGCCCTGCCCTCATGCAGGTACTTCTCGAACGACTCGGCCCACTTCTCATGCTGATCGCGTCCGATCTCCTCCCGGCTGCTGACGCCGAGGAACTCGAGGATCTTGGCGTAGTCGTCCTTGATCTGCTGCGGCGTGTTTGGATCCTCGGCAAGGCCACCCATGATCTCGAGATACAGGTGGCCAGCTTCGTGCATGAAGGTCGACAGATCCCGAGTCTCGGTCAGCTTGATGACACCCCGGCGAGCCGCGTCGAAGCTGATGGCGCCCCTCTTTTTCTGGTAGTACGTGGTGCCCTCCATGGAAGCCTTGGCCAGATCCTCGGTGATGTCCATGACATGAATGGTTGCCGAGATGCCGTTGAGCCTGTCGCGAGCGTCCCGAGCGCGCCCCTCGTTTGCGTATGGACCCGAGTGCTTGCGGCCCTCGTCGTCCACAAGGAACCAGTCGACACCGGGCACCTGTCCTGGGCGAAATGTTTTCTGCAGTTCCATCGTGACCGGCGCAGCTTCGTGAGTGTGGATCTCGGTGCCGTTTAGCCTGACATCGGCCTTGCGGTCCATCTTCCGGGCAGCCTTTCGAGCAAGGTTCGGCGTGGTGCTGTTGTAGAATTTCATGCTGCCGGCGCCTGACTCAGTCACCGTAAGGTCGGTGAGGCCCATGATGTTCGGCAGGTCGAGACCGTCATCAGGGAATATCTCCAGAGCGACGTAGTCCTGCATCTCCGCGTCGGTACGAGCGACGACGATGTCTCCCCACTGGTTCCGTATGAGCTCGCCGTTGACGTCGACAGCGGTGAATAGATCGCCCTGCTCGGCCAGCTCCACAAGATCGTCAGAAAAGAGCTTCATCTCCGAGGCATCAGCCCATCCTATGTTGGCCGAGATGTAATCATCGAGGACATCGCGAGCATAGTGAACCTCGTAGCGGTCCTCTTGCGCCTTGGTCTGCTGTTTGAGCTGCTCAGCGCGCTCCTCGCTCATGTGCTCCGTGAGGTCATCCACATCGACTACCGCGTCGACTGACATCTGGCCAGTCTGGTCCCAGATCTGCAGGACCTTGGTGCGAGGATTCCATGTGATCTCGCTGATCTCGGTAGCCTGCTTGTTGCGGACAGCCATTTGCTCACCAGTGATGAATCCGAGCTGGTCGTAGCCCTCCTCAGCAGCCAAGCGAATCAGGCGCTTGATGGCTAACGTCACCCAAGCGTTGCCCTTGAACGGGAGCTGTGGCTCCTTGAGGGCCTGCTCCCGTAACAAACCCTGTCGAGTCGCCTCGAGCTTGCGATCAATGAGAGCTCTGGCCTCAGCCTCGGTGCGATAGCCCCGCTTATCGAGAGGCGCCGCCTGCACAACAGTATTGTCATAGCGGAGCGGCTTGCCATCCTCGCCAATCGCAACAAAGTGCCGGCCCGTATCCTTGAGCGTGTATTTCGGGACATCAGGGATCGGATCGCGGTAGCCAACTCGCGAGCCGCGCTGGTGTATCGTGGACTGGATCTCCTCGACGAATAGGATCTTCTCGCCGTTGGGCCCAATGCGATCAGTCACCCTTATGTGAACAAATATATTCGGATGCGCCCAGTAGCCGCCTTCGTAATTCTCGACCTGCCGCTGCCCGATCTCATCTATCTCGCCGGCATCCAGCTTGGCCCGGATCTCCTCGAGGTTGTTCTCCTCGCTCTCCATCCTGAGGTTCATGCCAGACATCAACACGGAAAAGTCGTCGTAATTCTCAGGCTGCAGGCCCTCGAATCGGACCCCCAAGATGTTGCCGTCTGGCATAGTAAAGCGAGAGATCGTGACGTTGCCGACATTTTGGTTTCTGTTCACAGCATCCGTCAGGGCGTCGACCGCATCATCGGTCCATATCGCGCTGCCTGCCATCTTTCTCAAATCGCCGCTATGCAGAACCCCGCCACTCGGGACCTTTGGAGTCCGCATCAAGATCTCGCGATCGAACTTGCCACCGGGCAAGACTTGACCAGTCCCGGCCCACTGGGATGGACCGGCGTAATTGCCACGCTCACGATCCTTGATGTCCTCCTTGATGGCCTCCTCAGCCGCCATGACGGCCGCTATCTGCTGATCCTGGTTGGCGAGGCGCATCAGATGTGAGGAGGGCGCTTGGACATTGAGCCAAGTGTTGCCCTCGTCTGGAGTCGCCGCGGCCGTTCCCATCTGCGGGTCGTAGATGACCTCGTAGTCGCGTTGAGTCACATCATCCATGACTCTAAAGACGATCGAGCCATCTGGGTCGCCAATATCGAGGCCGTATCGGTCGTAGACCTCCTCGATGTCGAGCCGAGCCGTGTCGAGCACTGGCTCTGCAATGACGTTACCGCCGTACATGGTCTCCTCGATCACGATGCCGTTTTTTCTGATGTAGGCGATGATCTCGACCTGCGTGACCGGGCCACCACGCGCCTCGAAATACGCCTCGATCTGCAGGAAGTCCATCTCAGGGTAGGTGGTCTCAATGAGCTGCTTGCGCTTGCCGGTTTTCCCTTCGTTGGTCTGGCTTAATCCTTTGACTTGGTCGTTGACCGGCAGGCCAAGAACCGGGGCCAGTGAGTCCTCCATGGATGTGTGAATTGCATCGGTTGATGCCCATAAATAATGGTTTCCATCAGCGTCCCATGTACTGCGAGTCAACGGATCGGCGTCGAGGTTCCAGCCCTTTTCCTTGTACTCCATCGTGATGCTTTGACGGAATGCACGGTACTCCTCGTCGGTCGGATTCTGCAGCACATCGACAGTGTTGCTGCCCACCTTGATGCGCAGCTTTTTGCTCGGCAGGCCAGCCGCATAGACCTTCTCGCCAGCCTCATCGACCACTGGCTTTTGGACCTTTGACACACCGGGCTGCTTCTTGAGCAGCGCCATCATCTGATCGAGGGGGCCCTTGGCCTGCGGCATCGTCTGGGCTGCCACCATGAGACCTGAGTGCAGTCCGGGCACCTTCTGGTAGAACTCATTTTGACCGAAATGCACACCGCGAATGGCACCGCTGACGGTCTGGCCGTTCTCCGTCCAAAAGGCGTCGAGCAGTCTCCAGTCGCTTGCATCAGCGAAGGCGGCCAGATTGTTGGCCGCGAATTCCTCTTGAGTGTTGGTCGATACCAAGAAGGCAATAGCATTCGTTTCAGAGAAGGCTCGCATGATGCGAGATCCCTGCCCGGTGCCCTTGAGTGTTCTCATCTCCTCGGGCGTCATCGACAGGAAGCCAACAAACTGGTGCCGGTTGTTCAGCATCAGGATGCCCTCGGGATTGCCCATCTGATCGAGGAGCCGAATGGTGGCGTCTGGGCTTGTGAGATAAGGTCCCTTTTGCACACCCTTGATCTTGCGGGTGAATACCTTGACGCGCTTGTTACGTGGGGCTGGCGTGATCGGCTCGTTTTCGCTGATGGTCTGGCCCTTCTCGTCGATCAAAGTGAACTCGCTGCTGCCGGCCCCCATGAGCACATGGCCGAGGACCTGTATGTCAGAGCCATCGAGCAGCTTGCTAATGCGCTGTGTGATGAGACTGTCAGCCTTCGAGGGACCTCTTACGCCGCTCGGATGGTTGTGGGCTATCCAGACCTTAGCCGCTCCGGGGATTGTGTGAACCGCGCCAACGTAGGTCGATGGATAGGCGCTGGTGCCGTCGATTGTTCCACGGCTATGTTCCACGACGCCGACGACATTGTTGTCCTTGTCCAGAACGAGGGCCCAGAATCCCTCGCTGGCATTCTTGCGGATCTCTGCCAGGACATGCGCTGCATCGTGGGCCGTCACGACCTTGGTGATGCCGGTCGCGATCTCGCGCTCCTCAACGACATTCACGATCGCCTTGTAGTTGGCCTCACCCTCCTTGATGATCTCCGCGCTCGTTGGCTTGGAGTCAACGTAGAAATCGCCAGTGTCCTCGCGCACCATGTTCTGAAAGGCCTTTTTTATGACCTCCTCGACGTCACGCTTGTTGATAGCCTGCTGAGCTGTGCCGTGAGCTCGAGCCAACATCTGCGGCTGCAGGTACGTGAGGAAATAGAACATATAGTCGGGCAGCAGCACATTCTGATCGAGGCTGATGGCCATGTCGCTCGGGCCCTGCCGGGTCCGGTGCGGCTTGCCGGCGTTGGGTCCTACGCGCTGGATGTAGAGATCTCCCACGGCGCCCTTGCCAGTCTTGATCGTGAACGGCGGCTTGGGCGCCTCAGTGGAGAACGTATAATTCCATGACTCCTCGCTGACGCCGGGTGGCTTGTCTGGCTCCCTCGGGCCCATCAGGTATTCGCCAGTATCGCCGTCGAGGGTGCCGTCGCCGCGGCCTATGCTCTCGTCGATCTGGTTTACCAGATGGACCTCCTCGAGGAACAGTTCCCACATATCAGCGCGTAGCTGCTCGATGCGCTCCTGCATGGCACGGAAGCTGTCGCGCAACTCGTAGGCATCCTCGCCCCAGATCTGTCCCTTGGCAGTCCCTTCAAGGCCAAACGCGCCGCTTTTCAGGTTTTGACCCAGGATGGTCGGGAAAAGCATCTGGTGGAACCGCACCAGCAGCGCGCCATCGTCGCTGAGGTCGATGGAAGGGCCACCATCCTCCCAGTTCTTGACCTCACCCTCGATCCATGCCATCTCGACCATTTTCTGGCCGAGTGCGGTGTGCTCTGCGCGTACTTCGGCCAGCCGGGTCTGTGCTTTCTCGAGTCTGGCCGCGCTAAATGAGCGGACCTCGCCCAGGACGTCGCGCTGCACCGAAACCTTGGCGCCCTTCTCCTGCGCCAGTTTCGTGATGTCGACCAGCTTTTTCTCGATGTGCAGGTCGTACCGCTGGAGGACTTCGTCGTCAGTCAGACCTTGGTCAATCCACTGTTGGAGCAGCGCCTTGTCGTCCTTCGACAGGCGTTTCCCCACTTTATTCATGCAGTCGATTAGAGCCATCAGTCCTTGATCTCCATGAAAGCCATCACTATGGCCAGTATCTCGTCATCCTCGCGCAGGATTCTCGCACGTAACGCGCGCCAGTGTGGATCTGCTCCCATCGGATGTATAACTTCCGGCGCGACCACAGCGCCGCGAGCGTGGCTGGAGCCGTAGTGACTCGCCAAGTAATGCGAGCTTAGGTGGTGTGTGCTCACGTAACATCCGTAGCTGTGACGTCGCGGCCATCGTTCGGCGCTGGATCACCCTCGATTCGGTCAGTCAGGCCATCGGCCGACTTGATCTTGTAGCTGCCGGCACCATCCTGCTCGATGGACCCGGCCGCATTGGCTCGAATCAACACCAGCGACTCACCAAAGGTCTCGCCATTTTCCCCAACCCGATCGAATATATCCTCGACTGTAATGCTCATCCTGACTACCCCTCCAACAAACGTGATGCCATCGGTCATTTTCCACGCATATTCCTGATAGCTCGAGGTCGGCTGCGTGGTGAGTTTCGTTGTGTCCCAAATGTATACTCCCTCCCCAGGGACCTCATTGGAAGTATTGTCATCGAGTGCGATGACTGCGCCAGTGATCGGATCCCACAGCTCGATGGTGACGGTCGACCCAGTGGGGAAGTACGCGACCGCATTATAGACATCGCCCAGTGCAGCCAAGACTGCGGCAACATCACCGACCGCTGTAGTCGCCTCGACGCCTGAGAGCTCGATCGTAGTGGACGGCGTGACAGAGCCGACCTGAGGCAGGATCTCGACGCCGCTGAGAGCTTGGTCATGGACAACGCCGACCGAGTCAACGGCAGTCGTAGCCTCGACACCAACCAGAGCGACCTCGCCAGCCTCCTCGACCCCAACATTGCCGACTGCCGACACGGCCTCGACGCCTGACAGTTCAACCGTACTCGGGTGATCCTCGGTAAGTGATCCAACCTCCGGTGTCGCCTCGACGCCTGACAGTTCGACCGTGGTAGATGGTGTGACTGAGCCGACTTCCGGCGTGGCTTCGACACCGCTGAGATCTTGGTCATGGAGAACGCTAACCGAGCCGACTGCTGACGGTGACTCGACGCCAGTCAGAGCCGCCGCGGCTGCGACCTCAGCCGCAACATTGCCGACTGCGGTTACGGACTCGACCCCCGAGAGATCGACAGTGGTGCTCGGTGTGACTGAGCCTACTGCTGGAGTCGCCTCGACACCGGCCAAGGCCTGATCGTGCTCGACGCCAACACTATCGACCGCGGACGGTGATTCGACGCCGGCCAGAGCGACCTCGCCGGATTCCTCCACACCGACATTGCCGACAGCACTGACGGCCTCGACGCCTGTCAGGGCAACCGAGCCAGACTTCGTGAAGCCAACAGAACCGACCTCAGGCGTGGCCTCCACACCAGAGAGGTCGACGGTCGTTGACGGCGTGACAGATCCAACTGCCGGCGTGGCCTCGACGCCAGAAAGGGTCTGATCGTTGATAACACCGACAGAGCCGACCGCCGAGGGCGATTCGACACCAGTCAGAGCCGCCTCGGCCTCAACCACAGCTACAACATTGCCGACCGCTGTTATCGACTCAACACCTGAAAGATCGACCGTGGTGGAGGGTGTGACAGATCCAACCGCTGTCGGTGACTCGACACCGGAGAGTTCGACCTGACCCTCCTCGGCAAAGCCGACAGATCCGACTGCGGTCTGGACCTCGACGCCTGATAGCTGGACAGTTGTTGATGGCGTGACCGAGCCGACTTCTGGAGTCGCCTCGACGCCGGAGAGCTCTACTTGGCCAGCCTCCTGAATGCCGACAGATCCGACCGCGCTGACGGCTTCCACACCGCTGAGCTCGACCGTAGTGCTTGGCGTGACCGAGCCGACCGCTGACGGTGACTCGACGCCAGTGAGTGCGACTTGGCCAGCCTCCTCGACTCCGACAGTGCCGACCGCGGTGACGGCCTCAACACCAGAGAGGTCGACCGTAGTGCTCGGCGTGACAGAGCCGACCTCGGGCGTGGCTTCCACACCGGCAAGATCTTGAACATTGTCCACGCCAACGGAACCGACCTGAGGCGTGGCCTCGACGCCAGACAAGGCTTGATCGTGGAGAACCCCAACGGATCCGACCTGAGGCGTAGCCTCGACGCCGGTCAGCACGACCTCCCCGGACTCCTCAACGCCGACATTGCCGACCGCTGTCGTGGCCTCAACGCCGGTCAGCTCAACAGAACCGTCATGCTCCTCAGCGACATTGCCGACCGCGGTGACGGCCTCGACGCCAGAGAGATCTACCGTGGTCGATGGTGTGACCGATCCAACCTGAGGCGTGGCCTCGACGCCTGAGAGGTCGACCGTGGTCGATGGAGTAACCGAGCCGACTGCCGGCGTGGCTTCGACGCCTGTCAGGGCAGCCTCGATAGCGACGACTGCAACGACATCACCGACAGCGGTTACGGACTCAACACCAGAGAGATCTACCGTGGTACTTGGTGCTACAGAGCCGACCTGAGGCGTGGCCTCGACACCGCTGAGAGCTTGGTCGTGCTCGACGTCGACGGTGCCGACCGCTGGTGTAGCCTCGACCCCGGTGAGCGCGGCCTCGACTTCGGCCTCGGCCGGCGTCAGTGCGATTCCGATAACGGCCCACGAACACTGACCGCTAAGGTCGTCATCTTGCCCAAGCTCGATTGAGCCAGCAGGGCTGACTACATCGTCCTCTACCCAGAATTGTGCTCGTACCGATTGGGAGCCGCAGTTAACGGTGTCCTGAAATATGACCGACTGCCCTGCCGGTAGGTTGTCTATTTCTTGCGAACCAAAGTGACCGCCGAAGGCTATTGCAAACGCCTCGTCAGTGACCGTCGTCACGGTCACAGCCATGTCCTGGCCACCGCCGTCATCCGGCTCGGTGGCGCTTTCGTTCGCTTCTACGCCATCGGCGGTCGATATGTCTACGCCGGAAATTCGCGTGAGGATCGCGGTTACACCGCTGCCAGCGTCATGGTCGAAAGTGACCGCACCCACGGATGGGGTGCTGCTACTCGATGCGCGGAACAGGCTGATCGCCATACGGCCACGGCCGTTGGTTTTTTCTTCAATCAGCGTCCATGTCAGGCCGTTGCCGGCGACATTGGTTACGGATATGCCATCCTCGCGCACCGTGACCGCCAGCAGTAATGTCTCATCGGCCTGCGGCGCCCAACTCCCCATAGACAGGTCATCGCCGCCTGTGGGGAAACAGGCATTGATGGTCTGTTCAATCGTGAACGCCAATTAACTGACTCCGGCAACCACCGCGTCAAGAGCCGCCCGAAGGTCAACCATTGCCGCCACGTTGAAGGTGCGCGGTATCTGCGTCCCGTCCGGGCTTATGGTGTAGGCCAGCAAAAAGCCTGAGCCGTCAACCGGAAACGTGCTGACGACTTCGGTAATCACGGCGTCGATGAGCACCAGCAGAGCAAGAAATTCTGCCGCCACATCATAAGTCGGGTCATCTTCCTGCGCCTTGGCGTAGTCACCGATGCCGGGAATGGTGGCGACTTCATTAAGCTGCGAACTAAACAGCTTCATGGTGTCAACCGTGCCCAGTACGGTGTCACTGTCGCCACCGCCAATCAGGTCGGCGCTTCGATTCGCGCTAAATGACTTCAGTTGGGTGGCAATTTTTTTGGCTTGGTCGTAGCCCTTTTGAGGCAGGATATTTGTCGCTCTAAAAGCCATGTCAATCTCCTTGAAAGAAATGGAGTTTGACACGTATCACGCAAACCAACGGCGCCAAGCCCCAACAAAAAACCCGGCAGCCGCGAGGCCGCAGCATACCGGGCTTACTTGTATCGCGCGGCCGTACTACGCGAGTCGGATCAACCCGGTAGTGCCGTCGCCGGTTGGCATGGTGAGCGTGAAGTCGCCAGCGGTGACAGTCTGCGAACCAAAGGTATGCACAGAGAGCGCGTACTTGGTTGCATGGGTGTCGTTGTAGAGCAGAACCGCATCGAACGCCGTTGAGAGCGTGACATTCGTAAACACGATGCTCGCTGACATCTGGAACCATGCGACATCGCCATCGAGCGCAGGCGGGGTCGCAGTTGTGGTCAAGACGCCACCCGCCACATAGTTCGTGCCGGTTACTTCGCCGGTCGAGGTGTAGACGGTCGTAGTCTTGTCGATGGTGGCAGTCACCAGATACAGGGCCGCGTTGATGTCGTCCTTGGTGACGGCGCCCCGAGTTTGCCCGGTGTCACCCAATGCGAAATTGGCCTCCATCAGGTCGGTTTTCGCGCTATTGCAAAATGCTTGTGTATTAGCCATGAGACCTATCCTTGTGAATTAACTAAGTTTTAATCGGGCGTCGGCGCACCCATCATCGCCGCAATACCCTCTGTGGCAACATTCCGTTTGAGCTGCACATGCGCTGAGCGATGCACCAGTTCGTCGTCCAGCCAGTATTCGAGCGCATGTGTCAGCTCGTTGTCATCCTCCTTGACGATGATCTTCTCGCGGAGACTCGAGCGATCCATCATCACGGTCTTGCCGCCCTGGAGGGTCCTGACCTGCTCGTCAGGATTCTGGTTCATTAGTTCGTAAATCGTTGCTACTTCACCCATGTTCTTGTCCTCGCTTAATTGATCGTCGGGCTGATCGGGGTTGCGGTAATTGAGCGCATGAAGCCTTGGCCGTCGCGGTCGATCGCAAACTCATAGCCAGTTCTCGGGCGGTCCACGTTCATTGCTTGCATCTCGGCCATCATATCCAAGAGCGGGTCCATGTCCAGTGCGCCGGCTGGCCGGCTGACCATTTCCTGCAGCAGGCCAATGAGTTTCTCCTGAGCTTCTGACCGCAGCATGTCTGCAACAGCGTTGGTGCGCTGCGCCTCAACAAGGGATCGCAGCTCGGCCACCAGCTTGTCGAAGCCTTCAATCGTTCTGCGGCCAGTGTCATGGAACTCGATCTCGTCGCCCTGCTCGCGCATCTCTCGCAGTTGCTCTGCTGTAATTTCAGCCACCGAGACAGTCCTTTAGGTCTTTGAGCGTGTTTTTGCGTTTCGCTGCGATCTCGAACTCCCTGTTGAAGGTGCGTGTCGTTGCGATCTGCTGCTTGGTTCCAGCGAGAGTGTAGTCTTTTGTAAACTGGACGTCACCAAAGTCCTGCACAGCGGCAAGAGCCGGCAGCAATGCCTGAGCCCTTGCGAGCATCTGTGGATCGTGTTTGGCCGCGGATAACACCAGCTTAGTCAGCTCGTCGAGCTCCGTGGTGTCGATCGGTTCATCGAGCTGGAAGTAGGTCTCGATCTCGTTCAAGGCTTTCCTGACTTCCGCATTGCTCATATCGGTAATGTCGATTTTGGCCATTTCGAGATCTCGCTCAAGCTGCTCGAGCGCGCCGAGGAGCTCGCGCTGGTCCTCGCGGACCGCGAACTGGTCTCCGAAAAGCTCCTCGCCACCGGCCGCGCGATCCAGCGCCTCGAGCACAAGGTTAGGATCTCGCTGAGCGATGTAACCCTGCTCATGCAGGACCTCGGCAATATCATCGAGGCTCCTGCCGCCCTCGCGGACAAGGCCGCGGAACTCCTTTTGCAGATCTCGAGCAGCGAGCTCGGAGTCAGGCGCCAGCCCACCGGACGCCTTGATTATATCAATCAGGTTCGGCCCTAAAATAGACCGCTGAGTCGGAATGTCTCCGGCCCGGAGCTTGTCGATGAGCGGATCCACAAACGCATCGAATTCCTCCTTGTCGGCGCGCATCTGGGCATTGGTCGTGAAAATGACGCCGCCGAACCGCTCCTCTTGGAACGCCGCAAGATCAGTTGCGCCGGCACGGCGAGCAAGATTCGGAATGCCGACCATAATCATGGCCTGAAACTCAGCCGCCTCCGGTGAAAACCCACCCTCGATCAGTCGCTCCTTGATTATGGTGTGGTACTCAGCATCCTGACGCGCCGCCTCAGGATCCTCCTTGGCTTGGAGGTCATTCAACTCGTTGACCTCCTTGACCATGGCAGCCCTGACGGTCTGGGCCTCATTGGCCGACAGATCACCGGAATCTCTTTTGAGATCTCGCACCAGCCCCCTGTGATGTGGAGTCGCCATGACCTTCGCGATGTACTGTTTTGCAGGGATCTCGATGTCGTGGCCGTTGGTCGTGGCCTCGCCAAGGTCTCTCACACCAATGCTGTTCGCGACCTCCTCTGGGTCCATGCCCTGCTCTTGAAAATACTCAAAGAAGGTCCTTGCATCGACCCGAATTTTGTCATCCTTGCCGACGAGCTGGTCGACGAATGCCTCGAACATGGTCGGCACATCTTTGCGTGTCTTGGAGTTTTCGGCGCGGTCGCCCATGGCCTGAAACGCAGCAAGCTGCCGATCGGCCGTCCTGATCTTACTGACGTCACTGACGAAGCTCGCCCCAGGGCCGATGCCGCCGATCAGCGCCACACCGTACAGCGTATGCTCAGCGATCTCTCCGACCTGCGCCCAGAAATCAACAGGGGCCAGAGTTTCGGGACGAATGTCGCCAGCCTCCACGGCCTGCCCTTTCAGGTATTCACGGCCAACAATCAGCGTGGCCTCCTGAATGATCTCGGTGACGATTTCAGTGGCCACGCCTTCACCATATTTCAGGGTCGTGCGAGCTACTGCGTGTTTCCATCCCGGCTTGCTCAGCACACTGTTGATGACGCCACCGACCCGATCATTCATAATTCTGTTGATGCCGGGGATCCGCTTGGTCAGAGCGCCAAAGCCAAGCAACTCGAGGCCAGCGTTGGCGGCGCCTACTCCGAGCGAGGCCCACCGGGCCCCCTCCTCATCGAGGCCCATGCCGAGGTACTCGTCATAGGCCAGACCGCGCTCCAATCGGAAAATGGCCTCACCTAATCCAACCCTGCCACCCCACAAGACACCAACCCCAATGCCGGGAAGTATGCCGGCCGGCCCACCGACGACTGCGCCTCGAGCAGCACCGACGCCAGCGCCAATGGCAATCTCATCGAGCGCCTCGCCAGTCATCCATGTCCATAGCGCGCCCTGCTCAGCAGCGCCAGCGATGAATTTCATGCCGCCTGTCATGCCAAAGTAGCCGCCCTCGAGGAGCTGGTGCAGTTGATTGAGCTTGTCCTTATCCTTCTCGTTGTCTGGCTTCTCGAAATTCGCCAGTTGCCGGGTACGAATCTCGGCAATCTCGGTCATCGCCCACCCTTTCCGCCAGTTGAGCGACGTTTGCCGGTACGCTCGCTCAAGGCCTGAGAGCTCCCGCCAGTCACGCTCGAGGACTGACAGATGAAATGGATTATCAGCAACAAATCTATTGAATGCCGGGGCGCCGTTGATTAGGTCGGTGTAATTGTCGTAATTGAACTCATTGGTCTTGAGCTTTTTCTCGAGGTTCGGGAGGTCGGCAGCGACGACTGATGCAGGCAAATCGGTTGCGGCCTGCACACCGAAGATCCGGGCAGCCTCGTCGGGATCATGCTGCTGCTGGTTCGCGGCCTCGAGCCGCGCCCTTCGTTGGCGCTCCAGCAGATCCTCGACGTATGCCTGACTGGAACTCATTAGTCGCCCCGCAGCCTGCGCAAGATTTCTCGATCGACGTCCTGCAGTTGAGACTTGGTGGCATCGAGACCGTGCCGCTCTCCGCTGGTGTCGAGCAAGTGAACCATGGCGAAGTGTGCGCGCTCGAGATTGTACTCAGATGGATCGTTGATCGGCGGCTCCGCGTTGAATCCCATGGTAACGAGATGCTTACGATGCGTGTACGTCTGGCCACCGGAAGTCAACGTCTGGTCTGGACTGAGGGGCTCGCGCATCTTGTTGAGAACCTCAGGCGAGGCCGATCCGATGAACTTCTTTTCGGCCTCGGACGTTTCTGGGCCACCCGGCCAGTATCTTCCGGTCCAATAGGAGTCAGTGAATGCCTTGTCCTCCAACAACAGGGACAGCACCCGCTCCTCCTCCTCGGTCGACAGCCGATGTTCTAAACGCTCCTCCTCTGCAGCGAGCGCGCGGTGATAATTCATTACCGTGGCCCAGTAGGCTTTATGATGGTCAGCGGTGCGATCGGCAAATTTCGGCTTGATAGTTTCATTGCCAATCAGCGCACCCTCCACGCGCTGCATCGGTGTCGGGCCCGGAGTCCGAGTGAACGGCTTGCCGCTGGCTTGCTCATCGCGAATTTTATCCTGCTCGTCAACGAGTTGCTTGTGGCCCAGTTTCGTAAAGGCCATTCGCCACGGCGAGGTTTGGAGAGGGACGCCAACGCGCTCGTCCCTGGGTATCGACATCCAGTAGGCATACGATGGATCTGGGGTGCCTTCACCCAACAGGATCTCGCCATCTGGGCCAACCATGTGCTTCTCAGCGTCAGGCTTGACAGGCGTGTACGCGGTGTCGACATTGCCGAAGCCATCCCTGTCCCGCCTGCTGGCCCAGTCGGCCTTGAGGTTCTCCTTCATGTCCTCAGTCAGAAGGCCCCAGTCGTCACCATTCATGTCCTCAGGATTCATGTTGCGATCCATGTTGGCGCTGGCAGCAATCAGAATTTCGTTCTGCTTGAGGGCCTTGTTGGCAGCATGGTCTCGACGAAGTTCCAAGGCGAGACCGGCCACGGCTTGCCTGACCTCCCAGTCCGCGTCCTTGGCCGCAGCGTTCATCGCAGGCCCCACCTTGGACGCCGGCAGACCGCGAGCGATAACCTCGTCACGAATCTCCCAAGCCTGCCTCATGTGCTCGTCGTGCTCGTTGCCCTTGCTGGTTACTTCCAGCATTGTCACGCGCTCATCGAGCGGCAGGAAATCAGCGATCGAGTCTGAGCCCAAGCCTGCGAGGATCTGCTCCCGAGTGATAGGCTCGCCCTGAGTCTTGGCCAGCGTGATGGACCGCTCCAGCAAGACCTCGCGCAGCTTTGGATCCATGGCTATCAGTCGCTTCCGGGCAGTCGCGGTGACAAAGCTCTGAGTCGCGACCTGATGTGTGATCTCGTCCAGAAATCCCTTCGTGAGCAGAGAGTTTGCGTGGTCCAGGTAGGCGAACATCCCATCCTGAGCCGTCTGGGCATCGCTGGCTGCCATGATGACTCCCTGCAGGGCCTCTCCATGCCTTGCGAGCTCGGCAACATTCCAGTCGATTTCCTTGACCCGAGCATTGTCACCAACGGCGACAGTGCCGCGAGCGTTCATCAGGCGAGCGTCAGCGTCGAATAAGCCACGATCTCGCTCAGACCTTACCGTGGGAAACAGGCGCTCGTAGTGGCCCTTCATGGCCTCGTTGTACCGCTCGGAGTGAGTGGCAAAGTCCTGATCGTCCTGCAGTTTGTCGCGCTCTTGGATGTCCGCGATCAGGTATTCATTCTTGGCGTGTGCATAGCTGAGCGCGTCGTCCTTCTGCTTGTGCTGGATGGCCATGGTGGTAAACGTGGCAGCCGCTCTTTCCAGAGCCTCGGCCACCGCATTCTCGCCCTCCCCAGGGCGGTCGATTCTGTTCGAGACCAACCGTACCCGAGGGCCGTAGTCTGCTGCTTGTGGAAGTGTTGCCATTAGGGTGGATCTCCTCCGTGCGGGAACACCTGCCCGACTCTTGTCTGTGACTCAACGCCAGACACCGCGGCCTCGCCGTGCGGCACGAATCCAACCGTGCCAACTGCCGGTGTCGCCTCGACCCCGCTTATATCAACACCGACGACCACAGCGCATTCGATCAATACCGACACTGAATTGGACTCTACCAGAGTCTCCTTGTCTCGAATGCGAATGGTGCCGGTGAAACTCTTTGCATCGACGCCAGCGTCCAGAAGGTAGCCCCATGACACAGTGGTATCAAAATCAGTCCACTCGTTGATGGGCTCGCTGAACGCGCGGAAGGCATCGCCGCTGCCGTCCAGCCTGATCTGATAGTAAAACGGGTTAAGGGTATCTGCTCGTCGCTCAAATTGCTCAATGGCCCAAAATACGCCGAGGGTGATGCCGCGGCTGGTGGACCCCCTGATTAAGTTGGCACTGTCGGCAAAGAAAGCGTTAATGAACAATGAAACGACGGCGGTGGCCGGGTCCGCTCTGGTATCAGAAACGACGATGCCGCCACTGTCGATAAATACCGTTTCATCAATGACCGGGCCGATTTTCTGGTCGAGGAAAGTAAGAAAGCCACCACTTCGATCTGCAAACTCTTTCCATGAGTGGCCATCGTCGTCCGACATCCAGGTGCCGCCGTTCTTAAATTCAGGGTCAAATTGACTGGTGCTTTGTCTGGCAATCATCAGGTTCTTGTTAGCATCGGCGGCGAGCGAGAAGGGACCATCGGGGAGATCGTTCGGGTCGACTGGATTCCAGAATATGCCATCGGGCGAGGTGAGCAGGTTCTCAGGATTTCCGTCGAGGACTGACATCGTGGCGAAGAACGCGCCAGCACCGTTATTAGCCTGCGGATTCCAAGTTATGCTGTGTAAACTTTGCGCAGGGAATGGGTCGAAGCGCAGCGACCAATCGGTGCCGTTGACCGACCTGTAGATCCTGCCATTGTTCTCCAACCCTATCACCAAGACTGGGTCTGCACTGTCGCCGTTGCCGACAAGCCAGTCGACCCAGTCATTCGTAGATTGGGCTGAGAAGTCCTCAGGAAAGAGCCACTCCGACCAACCAGAGCCACTGGGCCCGGAGGTCCAGTATCCACGGTTATTTATGGCGGGAGTAGAGCCCAGGGCCAGAAACAGGCCTTGCGCGCCAATCTCAGGCATGAATTTCATTACGCCCTGCCCGATCTTTACCCAGTTAGGATCAGAGATCTCAATGTCAGCCTCATCGTTCCAGTTTTTCGCATCGCCGGATCTTTTGAGGGTGACGGGTCCTTTCCCTGCGTACTGGGCGCCCTTGGCGATCATGGCAGACCCATCATAATCATCCTCCACCTCGTCTGGCTCTGGGTCCTCCGGCGGCGGGTTGCTTTTCTCGAACCGCACCGGGTCGCTGCTGACCATCTTGAAAGCGAATGCCTGAACGAAGCTGGCTGGCAGGACCATGGGAGGGCCGGGTACAAACGGTCGGTTGGTGGTGAAGGGCCCCGGTGCCGGAAAGTCAACGAATGTGATGGGGTCCTCCTCGACCTCATAGTAGGCCCGCTGCCAGTTGCGGCCGTCATTCGAGAACGAGACCTCATTGTCGGCCGTACACATCCATGTCCCGGTCGTTTCGTACCGCAAGAGCGCCGGCACTGGCGCGGTGTAGAGCAGAGAGCCGCCAGCGAGAAGGCCCACTACGAGTAGTCCAGCAGGAAGGATCCTTTCCACGTAACGCCGCCATCTCGCGTGTAGAGATGGACTGTGTCCAGATCGCCCACTTGCGGAGAGAGGGTCGGCGCAACGCCAGTCGGCCATTTAACAGATGCCGGCCAGACCGGCTGAAAGTCAGGAGTACCCTGAATGAAATCAATGACGATCTCGTAGTAGAAGCCCGTACCCTTGGCCGGGGTCGTCAGGGTCACATTGAAATCGCCGGTCGCAGGATCTATGTCGACGAAGCAGGCCGAGGTCTGGTTGACGTCGACCGTCACCGCGTTGGCGGCGAGGATGAATTCGACAGTCGGGACCCGGTAGCTCGGGATCTCCAGCTCGCTGTTGAAAACGTGAGATGCCCCGGCTGTGACGTATTCAATGTCGCTCGAGCCTGACGCGCCTCGGATGTAGCTCGCGACCGCGGCATCGAACTGGTAGAAGGCCAGCCGTTGAGTTGCGCCGATGTGAATGTTGCCGATGGTGTTGATCTCATCGTCAAAGCTGTAGACGCCGTTGGTGCCATTAAAGATCACGGCATTTGTGCCCAGTGCGGCCCCCACGGAAATAACGACATTCCCCGAACCACCGACATTGGCGATCCTGATGTCGCCGCCGTCCTGCACATCGAGGCGAACACCGTCCAGCACGATGACGTTGTCGGTCGTGGCGCCGTTGTCCGTGACCTGCTGCAGGGTGCCGAAGCCACCACCGCCAGCAAGCGGATCGTAGTAGGGCGTAAAGATCAGAGCGTCGGCGCCGATGATGGCGGTATCAGGATCACCGTTGAGGCGCCACAGGACGATGTCTGCTTGCGCCGTAGTCCACACCGGGACCAGGGTGCCGCCGACAAAGTCGCGGTTGCCGTCAGCATCGCCATCTCGAATCCACGCCGAGCCCCGCACCGAGTAGATGCCGTTGTCGATCGGATCCGTCTGGGCGGTCAGCAGGACGCGGTCGAACTCCGACACAACGTAGCCGCCGATGGTCTGGCCGGTGCCTGAGAGAGGCGTGATATTGATTTCCGCATGTGTGTGGCAGGGCGCCTTGATGGCCAGCCCGAGTACGAATCCTGCGACTCTGAAATTGTCAGCCATGACTTAACCCCCCGGCCAGAATGTGCGCGGCCTGACCGGCGAGTACAGGCCTGCGCTCGGGATCTTTTTCGGGTCGATCCACAGCTTGCCTACGTTCTCGGCGCCGGGAACTGGCGACATATCAATGGCCGTGCTTTTGGCTGCAACCGTGCCGCTTCCTTTGTCCCAACCCCACTTGCCACCCATCTGGTTGTAAGCGGAGATGGCCGATGTGACGCCGTCGATGATGCCAGCGGTCTGGGCTGCCTTGCCTTCGCGCCGTGCGGCCTCGGCCCGGTAAATCAGGCCTTCGGCCTCGTTCTGGCCGTTCCACAGCACCGACATGACGCGGTACTCGCCTTCGGTGTTCAGATCTCCGAGGAGCTTGGTCAGGCCATCGGTGCCGGCGCCGGAGAGACCGGCCACCGCAATGGCGCGCGAGTGCATGAGTTCCTTGTTGCGGATCTCCTCGGCCATCTCGCGGGAGGTAATGGCCATCTGCCGAACGGCCGCTTCTTGCAGGCCCTTGGCTTCCTCCTCCTTGAGTTTTTTCGCCTGATAGCCCTTGTAGGCCCCGGCAACCAGCATGACTGCTGCGACTGCTAACTGTGCCATTTATCGAACCATCCGTAGTAGACGCCATCCATGTGCTCAAACCCCAGTCGATTCATCGTGTAGCAGCTCTCAGCGGTGGTCGCTATTGCTATCACTGGCCCTCGGTATGCACGGCACCAATCGAGTGCCTTGCACAACGCGCGCATGATGGTAATTGATTTCAGGTAGGGCTGCAGTTCCGGCTTGTATTCAGTGAAGTATTTACCGATGCCGCCCTCGCGAAGAAGGCCAATGAATCCGGCAGGCTTGCCATCCAGAAGAATGACAAACGCGCGCATGGTGCCACGCTGCGGCGCACCGTAATACTCAATGATGTCCGCGGCTGTCGCGAACCTTGACTCGATTAACGGGGAGCTCGGCGCTTCGTGTTGCTGCGCTTCTCGACTGACTCGAACTCCGCTATCGCTGCCAGGATCGAAGCTGGTCGCGGTGTTGCTGCTTGCAGGCATATTCTTGAATCCGGTATCCACTCCCCGCCAAAGGGGAAATTGTCCTCATGGTAGTCCTCCCAGATGAAATCGGCAGGCGTGTCCTGACCCTTCTCAACGAGCGGCAGGTCATACAGTGTGTCGAAATCCGGGCCGTACTGTAATCCTTGGTAGTGCAAATTTTGGGCAATAAATCCGATCTTGTTGACCTTCTTGCGCTCCAGCAGGCCGATGCCGTCGAGGGTGCCGAGCTTGGCGCTCTTGAACCGGGCCCGATACGGCAGGCCCCAAATGACATTGGAGAACGGCTGGCCATCGAGCAGGGAGAGATCAATGACGCCGGAGATCACGCTGGCGGTGCCCCTGTCAGCACCATCAGCCCAGATCGAAACGTCCGCGCCATCCAGATGACCGTCATCAAGCCGGAGAGGCGGTGTCGCGTCGGTAGTTATATTTACGGTGCTGACCGGGGCTCCGGTGTACTGGCCCCATACGTCAGCGAGGTAGTTGTTGTCGCCGCCGATGGCCTCAGACTCCAGCGCCCACTTGAGCAAATGCTTGCGGTTAGAAGGGCCGGAGCGGACCTGATTGACCGTGTAGTAGACCTGATCCTCGACCGTGCCGGGGAGGATGGCGACATCATCGACAGTCCAAGTAGTCCCTTGGACATCATCCACACCCATGATGACCTCGCACCAGCAGATCACGTTCTCGAGCCGATCGTAGACCAGCACTCCGACAGTGCCATCGTTGCGCACACAATGGACGCGGACGTCAGGCTTCATCTGCACAGCGATCTGTCGGATGCCGGCATCGTTGTAGTCAGGCGCAAAGATCGACAGATCCACGCTCAGATAATCGGCGCCGGCCGAGTCGTAGCTGAGCTCATAGAGCCGCTGCAGGGTCCGGTCGACAAACACGCCCTTGCTGGCGATTGTCTTGATGTTGAAATTGGTCGGCGTCAGAGCCTCATCGAAGGAGCTCGAGCGCACCCCGAGAGGATGGTTGCCGTCCATCCGGGCCGCGTCGACGTCTGCCGCATTCTCGCTGGTGCCCATCAGCAGCCGGCCAAAGGACTTCATCCAGTTGATAATACGGATCGGGCCTGAGCCAATGTTTCGATTGATCGGGCCAGAGTCGCCCTCGGTCTCGTCATCGAATGATTCGTAGTTGTCCGACACCGAGCCGTAGATGCGATCGTTGCCGGCGAACCAGAGTCGATTCTCATGTATGTCGACGGTCGATGGAAGGCCAGTGAACTCCGACCACTCACCGAGCTCCCAGTCCTTTGACGCCAGCAGGGATCCGAAGGGCGCCAGCACGTAGGCGTCGATCTGATTCTGGTTGAGAAAGCCGGTCATCCGGGCGATGCCGGTGCGCGAGCCGCCAGTGTAGCTTAGGGTGCAGTTGATCGGGCCGGCTGTGAAATCGCCGGCCTTCACGCCGATGCGATAGAAAATGATCTGACCGTCCTGCTCGTCGAGAAAGCTGGTGTTGGTGTTGGTCGTGTACTGCGGGTCCAGGTCATTGAACGGCCCGGTGTCCGCGCCGATGGAGAACTGCACCGTGACCGTGCCGATGCCCGGAGGCATGTTCTCGATGATGATGCCGAAACGCCGCGACTCGCCGTTGCCGGTGACGCGGATCGTCGGAGAGAACTCGTCCTCAGCATCGACCGCCTCGGTGACGACCTGACCCTGGGAGGCAATGCGAACCAAGATGCCGGCGTTGTGTTCGCTTGGCCCCATCGTTGGCCTGAATACAGCATCGCTGGAGTTAATCTGAATGTCGCCCTCGATGGCGCTCACTGTCATTGTTGAGCCGTCCGTGCTGAGCGTCTGGAACGGGCCGTCCTCGGGACCGTAGGCCACCAGTGACCAAGAATTGCGAACGATAACCCCATCGGGATCGAAGTAGGCGCGGCGCTCGATCTTTTGCATGGACAGGTTTCGCGAGATGACGTAGATGACGTCACCGGACTGGGTCCACCGCACGGATGCGATCTGGTCTGCTTCGTTCCAGCCGGTGTCAAATTCGACGACGCTCGGGTTAATTGGGTTGAAGATCTCGACGTCATCGACAACCACGGTGTAGTTGCTGCTGCTGGCCAGCTCGATCCAAAAACTCGACCCATCCGGTACGAAAGCGATGTTGTGGTGGCCTTGGCCCAGGTTCGTTTCGCGGACCAGCTCGTCGCCATTTTTTATCTTGCCAACCCGCAGGCGACAGAACTCCGTGATGACATGGATGTCGAGCGAGTGCTCGTCGAGCTCCTCGCCACCATCGACAAAGACCTCCTGCACCACCCTCGCAAAGGCATCGCCAGTGCCGATCAAATTCAGGGTAAAGGTCGGCGTGGAATCGCCACTGATTAAGGCGGTGGCACCCAAGTCAGAATCGTCCACCCACTGAGGCTGGAAGAAGGCAAAGCCATTCGTGAAATCCCCATTCGCTACGAGTGCGCCGACCTCGGGCCGGATGAGCAGGACGTCATTGGTGCGGAACCGGATCTTGCCGCGCGAATCAAGGCCGGTGCCCCGCTCTGATCCAAACTCGATCAGCGTCGTATCGTCAACACCGAAAACAAACGGCATCTGGCGGGTGAGCTGCGGGTTGCCCGTTTGAGAGTCCTCGGAAAACATGATGTCGATGTACTTCATGCCCGGTCTGAGCATCATCGAGCCGAGCACTCGAGGCATCCAGTTTGTCTGCTGCGAGGCAGACATGGACATACGCTCGAGATCCAGTCTGGCCAGACCGCGCTTGGAGACTACGCCTCGGTTAAAGGCGAGGAGGACCTTTTCGCCAATACTCATGGCCTATCCGATCAGTTGATTACGTGAACCACCGTCGAAATCGGCCTGCCGGAAGCCTTGCCGTGACCGGGCCCATCCACCCTTGGGCGGGAACTTCGCAGGCTCCTCCATGGCGTCGACCGCTTTAGCTTCACCGAGCCACATCTTGTACCAGCGAGCGAGCTCGTTGGCGTCGTAGTCGAGGCCGGTCAGGCGTGGCGCCACTTTCATGGCCAGATAGTGCTCGGCCATCTCGGTGAAATTCATTGGCCACAGGGAGAAGTCGGCGCCGAACTGGACGTCATTGCTGACGTATTTCACATAGATCGGGTCTGCGTCCGAGAACCAGAATGCGCCCTCGCGGGAGTATCTGGTAATTGGGATCTGGAAATACTCGTCATAGCAGACGGCCATCGTCCTGAGCCAGTCGACCGGACTGTCAAAGGCAAAGATGTAGCCGAAGGACGGCGTCACCGAGGGGCTGGAATCGAGCTGCACGGTGCGCTGTGCGAATTGCCACTGGCCCATCTGCAGGATTCGGTTGATAAAATTGTTGTCGTAGATGTCGTCGAGCTTGAAGCGGGGCTCACGATTCTCGGTGAGATTCGCCAGCCTGCGCTCGCCAATGATGGTCAGAGCGCCGTTGTAGATCGAGAGCTTGTCAGTCATGTCTTACTCCAGGCCGGCGCATCCCTGCGCCTGTGTTCAATCCTTGATCGGCTTATCGTTGTACGGCAGCTTCGTGATTCTGCGCGTACCGCCGAGCAAGTCCTTCGGTATCAAAACCGTCCTTGAGAGGCTTGCTCTCGCGAATGACGGCCCACTTGTGATGCGTACCAGTGAACTTGACCTCATAGATCGAGGGCAATTTGATAGCAGCCTCCAGTGGGGCCAGCTCGTAGAGCTCCTCTTGGACAACGTGAGCGTAAAGACGGCCGGCACCAACTACGTGCAGGACCAGCTTCCATGCCATGTTATCGGGCAGACAGACGATCTCGTCGCCCGGTCGCAGCCTAATGGCAACGTGCTGCCAGAAGGTTTCCTTCATGCAATCCTCAGGAGTGACGCCCATCGGGACATCGACGCGCCAGCGGTTTGATTTCTCGACCTCGAGGCCGATACGGCCCTCGGTAATCGGCTTCGCGGTGACAGCCTCAGGCTGTTCCGCGTCCTGCTCGGGTAATTTTTCTGCGGTTGCTGTCTCTGACATTTTTCAGTCTCCGTGACAAGAAAGGGCGAGACCCGGATGAGCCTCGCCCTCGCATTGTCGCGCCTGACTATTGGCTACGTCAAACTTACGGGTTGCTGAACAACGTCACCGCAACGAGGCCGGCTGCGGAGATCGTGTCAACGATCGCCCAACTGGCGTCCACCGCGGTCTCGACGAAGGCAATGATGTCACCGACCCGAAGGCCTTGATCGTTGCCATCCGTGATGTAGTCGTCCGCGCTCATGGTCGCGAGGTTATCGCCACCACTGTCACGGTACACCCACATCGCAGAACTCCAGCCTGCGTTGGCGAGGTTTTCGCCTTCTCCCACTCGAGGAGCGCAAAGGTTCAGATTGTTGGCTGCGTATGCCATATTAAATTCTCCTCAGCCTTAGACAATCAGCGTGTTGTCGATTACGTTCACGACGACGACGCCACTGTTCTGCAGCAGTTGTGAGCCCATGTAGATCGAGCAGCGAGACCAACTGTAGTCCTGCTCCTCGTCATACCCCGCGCGCGCCTCGATGTTGTCGGCGTTGTAAGCATGGCCGATCGAGTTCTGGTGATACGCGAAACAATCACCGTCAGCCGTCGCGTTACCCGGCAGATCTGGATGCACGATCCAGTTCATTCCGAGCCACTTGTACGTCTGTTGGCGATCACGCCACGCTTGCGGCACATTGTCGATCGGGCCGTTTTGCGTGAAGTCCCGAGAGGTAAACGATGCCAGTGTCAGCATCACGCCCTCAAAGTTCGGCGTGACCAACATGGTGATGCGGCCGTCATACGGAACGTCAGCCTGACCGAGGCGAGTCTTAGCCTCGAGGCAGAGGTTCAGCGTAGGTGCGGCGGCTGCGCCAGTGTTGATGGTGCCGGTTGCGAGCTCGCCAATGATGTCTTGGTCAATCTTACGATTGATGACGGCGAGGCAGGTCATTTGCATGATCGCGCGCTGGTTGCCCTGCGAAGCGAAGATGTTGAAATCCGTCTTGCGAACGAGATCATGCCACTCGACCAGTGTTGCGACTGGCTGAGCAAGGTCATCGCCGCGCGCCGGGATCAACCCGTTCACGCCGCGCGTTTTGGCGGTCGCACCGCCAGACCCGGCTACCAGAAACGTCGCCTGATTGCCTTTGATGACAGCCTCAGTCGTGGTGCTCTCCCGAAGGAGTGACTGGTGCTGCTCAAACGCGGCGATGAATTCCTGCCGGTATTGAATTTGAAATGCTGTTTCAGCCATTTGGCTTCTCCCAGATAAGTTAATAGATCCATCTATCGACGATCGGGGTAGCCTGACTTTGCTGGAGCTGCGGGGTGTCCGTAAGGGGCCGCAGGCCTCGGCATCAGGAGCCGGGGAGCGTCAGGGCTGCCAAGGCAGGGTGTCTGACTAATGTCGTGGTGCCGAATTTAACTCAGGCGTGTCGAGATGACAAGGGTGTCTTGGGTTTAACCTTGCGGCGCCAGCCACCAGTGGCATGGTAGGCGCGGACCTGTTTCTTGGTGTAGGTCTTGCCCGATGGGCTGACGTACTTCTTTCCGCGCTTCTTGAACGGCATTAGGCGTATCGAGATGACAAGGGTGTGTTTGCTTGGAGACCGTTCCCTGAGGTTTCCTTGGCCGACTCTCTGGCCAGAAATGCCGCTCGCTGCTTGGCGCTCATGCCGGCGCCCCTGTTCTCCAGCCTGTCGAGTGCGTCGGCCTCTCTTGGCCGGGACGAGCTGGTCCACTTTTTCAATATACGGAAGCCGCTGCCTGCTTTGAGTAGACCGCCCATCACATACCTCCTGACGTCTTTATGCTGCCTGAGTGCTTGGTGCCGCCAGTGGTGGCTTTCTTTTTCTTGAAAACCGTCTGAGCTGGCGGCTTGCGATAACTCGCCGGGTGCCGGCGCTTCTTGCCAGCATAGGTCGTCATCGGGGCCGACTCAGCCACTACAATCTCTGCCGGCCGGGACCCAGTGGGGTGTCAGCGCCACGGCGCCCAGGACGTCGATTCAGGTTCGCCTCGTTCGCCGGGATGTTGGATCCGCGAGCTCCAGATGCGATGCCAGTGGCCTGCTTGGAGGTCGTGCCGGCGCCGGGGATTGCTTTGAGCTTGTCGGCTTTCCTAAAAATCTTCTTGACTATCCCGCCCATCAGTAGCTCCTCGCGGTCGACATGACCGTTTTGACGGTCGTGCGCATTTTCGACTTCTTGCGCTTTGACCTGCCGTAGCTTTTCGACTTGGAAGCCTTGGCTGGCTTCATTCCGTATCCATATTTCTTCGGCATCAGATTAGCTCCTTGCTTCCGATACAGCCGATTTCACCCGGCCAGATGTGCGCTTGGTCCGTTTAGCGACCTTTTTCCGCGTGTCATCCACGACCGTTGTCAGGCCACGCCGCTCGAGGTTGGCCATATAGGCCGCGGCACCTTGGGGCCCCTTGGGTCCCTTCGCCTTCTTGCCCACGGCGCTATGCCGTGAAGTCGATCAGATCGCCGGGTTGTACTGGGCCGGTGTCGATGACGGAGGCTGGCAGCGCGTCGTTGTCAGTCTCGATGTTCTCTGGCGGCTGTAGTGGTGATGCCATGGTGCTGCTCCTTATGCCGTTTTACGGGCCTCATGGTCAATGCGAATCTGCAGCAACTCGCGGTAGCGAGCCTGCGTTTTCTCGTCCTTGTTGTACCTGTCACGATCATCGCGCATCAGCTTCTCGATGTCAGCAATTTCGTCGTCAAGCGTCTGTTGTGGGGTGCCACCCGTTCTCGGGGCGAGCTGCGTCACCGGGTTGAGTTTGCGCTGAATAGACGCGAGCCCCTCGAGCACACCGGGAATGTTCATAATCGCGCGGCCATCGGCATCGCGAGCATTCAAGATGGCTGAGGCGTTCTCCTCGCCAAAGGTGGTCTCGATAAGCGATCCGATCAGATTGATGTTGGCCCGGTAGTCGTTGCCCCATTCGGTCCTCAGCGCATCCTCAGTTTCCTGATGGTGGCTATTGTCCATCTCGGCCATCGCGTCCTGCTGATCCTCGGCAAAGCCGTTGTACCAGTCGATGACCTTGTGCATGACGGCCGGCTCGACATTCATTTCGTGCATGGCGCCTGCGAAGTTCTCAAAGATCTCCTTGTCATCCTCGCCCAGGACCAGCCCCTCGGGCAGGTTCTCGAGGTAGCCAGACGACTCGGTCGGGATGCCATTCGCGGACCTAAAGGCAGCCAGATCATCAGGCGTTGCATTCTCGTCAGGCTTCGGCGTGAGGTTGCCACTGGAGATGGTGGCGCGTTGCTCGCGGAATGCTTTGCCCAGATCTTCGGGCGTCGAGTACCGCTCGAGCTGGCTCTTGAATTTATCGTCCTCGCCGGCAAAGGCATCACGCCAGTTTGCGTTTTGGGCGGTCTGGGCAGAGTCGATCAGGGCGTCCTGCGTGTCGAAGCTCTTGAGGAACTCGACCCGCTCGGGCGGCGTCTTGTCGTTGACCATGTCCTTGAACCAGTCAGGCTCAATGGGATCACTTACCGGGTTTGTTATCGGGTCTGGTGTTGCCATCGTCTAATTCTCTCGCTGCTATTTTGTCGGGGTCCGTCCTTGTCGGGGCCGACTTTAGCATCCATACCAAAGTGGTTCCTACAAATCGCTTGCCCTCGGCAAACGATGTTGCGTGTGAGTCGCCGGGGCGATAACTCAGATCGTGCGTCCCGGCTGCTCGTAAAATGTAAGGCAGTATCGCTACTTGCTGTCGCTCCGAGGCGTTGCCTGCGAAAAGCGCCCGGAGCGCCTGTACCTCGAACTCGGTGTAATCCGGCCGCTCAATCGGATTCTCATGCGGCAGGCACTCCGAGACCTTGTCCCGCTGTTCGGTCATGCAGCGTTGGCAGCTTGAGCCATGCTGGCCTCAGCCTGCCCCATATCCCTTGCGGCTTCCGCTCCTGTTCTGGCGAGTTCAGCTTCCTGCTGCATCTGTGCTTGGGCTTGCGCCTCTGCGACCTGCTTCTCGACCTCAGCCAGCGGCACCATGTTTTTCGCCGGCAGGCCCACACCCTCGAGGGCATCGCGGAATGTGGCGGTCATGTCGACGTTGTAAATTGCCGTTGGATCCATGGCCATTGCCTGCTCCAAGAGCCCTGCAGTTTCCATGAATACCGACGCCTGCTTGCGCTCGATGGCGTCGTGCAGGGGCGATACGAATTTGAAATGAATCTGCCGGCCCCGCAGCTCCTTCGGCATGTCTTGGACCGAGCCGAAGGTGCCAGCGCGCAGAAGCAAGTCGAAGGTATCTTCGCAAAGTTGGCCGTTGTATTCGTGCTCCATCGGCTCAAATAGTGGTAAGGCTGCCCTGACGTATTCCTCCACGCGCTGACCCACCTCGAAGGCGGTCATGTCGCCCTCAGGAGGCGGCAATGTCAGTTTGTTCAAATAGAAGGCATCAGCGATCAGGCCCATCTGCGAATCGCGGGAGTCGTATCCCATCGGCAGACCGCGGCGATCCTGATTGATCGGGCGCAATACATCGCCCTTGCGCTCGTCGTATTCATGGTCGGCCCAGGTGATGCCGCCAGCAAAGAGCTGGATGTCCGAGCGGACTGCATCCTGTGTCGCGATCATTGGCGGTCGTACCGACATCTCGCCGGCTTCGAGCAATGTCAGGCTCATCGCCTGCAACAGACGCGCATCCGGCAATCCAGCGACGGTTGCGGGGGAGTAAGCGTACTGGGAACCGGATACGGTCTGCCACCGCGGCAGGGTGAAGCCGCGACTGGTCGAGCCGTGCTCGGACATGATGTGATTGTTCAAAACGTCGAGGTAGACGATCATCCACGGAAAGCCGGTGCCCTGCTCCTCTTGGCCACGATACAGGTCGGTCGATACGACCAGCCTCATGCACTCGGTTTTCTGCAGGTTCTCGATGCCGTTGGCCCACCGGGCCACGTTCGGATGCAAAGCATCAGCGCCAAACATCTCGACGAGCTGCTTAATCATCGGCTTCCACTTGACGTAGATCTCACCGATCTTGCCTGTCTCGTCCTCGGCCCATGCGACATCGCGCAAATGCCAAGTGCGGTACAGGAGATGTGGCGTGGGCGTGTTCCAGTTGATCTCTTGTGAGATGCAGCACTGGCCGAAGGCGGCGAAATCCGCATCGCCCTCGGTGGTGGCCCGGATGAAACAGGCGAGCCGATCGTACATGGCCCACTTCTGGCGCTTGGTGGCCCACTGGAGCCACTCCTTGCCCTGATGCGTTAGTTGGTCAGACTCGTCGACGTCGATCGCGAACCAGTCTTTAGCGCGCGGTCTGAGCATGGCGGCGAAACTGGTCGAGAGCTCGCGGTGCACAATGATCGGATAGCTCGAATACAGGTGCTCCGCGAACTCCTCCCCAATGTAGCGCGTCAGAGTAAAATCGGCGCGTTGCGGATAGAAGTTCTCCGCAATTTCCTGCCATAGGGTCGTCATCGCCTTGCGCTCGTTGTAGAGCTGCATTCCCCGCATTACGAGGTCGGCTGGTTTCATCCCAGAGAATCCCGGCCGGTCATCACTGTCTGGGCCCTGGAGCCCTTTCGTTTCGCGGACTTGCGGCGCTCGACTCTGCGGATCTCCTCCTCGTCGGGGAGCTGCGCTGAGGCGAACATTTTATTTTTCGCGGCGGTGATCTTGCCCCGCGCTTTCTGCCGGCGCTCCTCGTTGGTCGCGTAGCCGCGGCCGAGTCCTAAATTGGTGGCGCGCTTCATGGTGTTTTTTAGTCCACTCATCGGTTCCTTCTCCTTGGTCCCAAATTGACAGACGGCCTGCGATTGATTTTCCCGAGCATCGTACCCGCGATCTGATCTTTTCGCCACTCATGCAGATGTGTGACTGCTCTGGGACCAGAGCTCCATGCCTGCACCACCGCATCACCGCGATCTGGCGAGCGGCCGAGCACAGCGACCGCGTCCTTTTTGGTCATCACCTTGATGCCGTTCGGCGTCAGCTCCCATGTGAGGGTGGTGAGATCCGCTTTCAGCATAGGGTCATCGGGGAGTGCGATCGGTGAGCCACCGTCCTGGGCCGGGTCGAGGGCCTCCATGAATTTCCAGTAGACCTCAGCGCGCTTGTTGAAGAATTTGAGCATCTTTTCCTTGGTGCGCCCGAGCGACTTGTCCATGCCAACGTGGCGCTGGCAATCGACACCGTTCTCCTCGAGATGCGCATACGCCTCGGCCCCAGTGCGCTCGCCGCAGTCGATAACGGGAACAGCAGAGTGTTTGCGGTGTTTCAGGACCAGTGCGGCCAGATCTCGGCCGTGTGGAGTCTCATGGCCGGGTACTGCGATCAGTCTTGGATAAAAGCCGTCATAGCGCGGTGCGAGCACCGCCTCGTCGCGTTTACTCGCCCCATCCACGCCGATCGCACACATCGGCACATTTAACGGCGGTGCACCGAAAAACTGCGCCTGCCAGCGGTTTTGCGCGGCGATGACCCAGTCGGTCGGGACGAGCTGGTCTGGCTCGTCTTGTCGGGCAGCCATGAAATTGCCGTCGCGTATAGCAGACCTAAGTGGCTCTTGGAGCGAGTCGAGCTTGGCCGCGTATTTTCCATCGGCGGCGAGGAACGGATTGTCGTCAAGGCGTCCCGGTATGAATGTGCGCGATTCTGGGATGAGCATTTTCGGTGTGCCATCGTCGTGATTCCTCCCTGATGGAATGCGGACATCGGGCCCATCGACCCAGTGATCGAAGCTGTCGCCTGCATCGTTGACCATGGTCACGACCCATCTGAGCTCACCGGGCTCGGCCGGGTTTTCGTAGCGGTTATCCAGCCACGGCGCGAACATCGGGATGATCCAGTCGCCTGCCGATGTGGTTGGCGGGTTGGACGCCAGGATCACTCGACAACGCTGATCGTCCTCGGATGTGCGCACCCAACCCATGAGAAATCGAATCGCGGCTTCTCGATTTTGCACCACCTCGTCGACCGCGAGGAGATCGTGCGGCTGGCCCTGCCAGTGATCCTCGTCGCCCGGTTTTGCGATACCGCCGAAATCAATGGTCCTGCCCTCGACGGTTTTTAAGCGAGGCGGGGCCGAGCCGTTGTAGCCCTTTTCCGTGCCGTTGATCTCCTTGGCCCGGTCAGTCAGTGCCGTTAAATCCGTGTAATGCTTGCGAATAATCAGCGTTTTCTGGTGCTCGGTGTGAGCAAGGCCCAGAATCAGGTCGGTTTTGCCAGATCCTCCTGAGCCCCCGTATAACAGCACATCGGCCTGACATCTCACCGCATCGAGCTGCGGTCCCGGCGTTGGAAACCACAGCCGGCCAGTCGAGCGATCCTGCACCAACTTGTCCATCTCGGCCTGCTTTTCAGGCGGGAGCTGGTCGTAGCGGCCGAGCAATTCCTCGATTAAAGCGGATTCTGCGGTCATCGTTGTTCAGGCTCCCAGACCTTTTTGTAATTGCGCGCGAACTCGTCAGCCTCCTCCTCGGAATCAAAGGCAATGACCTCGCCCTGGGCCATGGCAATGTCGAACGCCACCCTCGGATCGAGTCGCTGCAAATTGCCCTCGGCATCGCGCTGGATGGTGGCATAGGCGTAATGCACCCCATCGGCCTCTGCCGTGGCCATCATGTGAGTGCCCCTCATGCCCTTGCCCATATCAATCGAGGGCTGCTCGATGCCCTCGTCCCAGTCAATGACGCGCTTCACAAAGTCCTTGTCCTTGTTGGCCTCGAGGATCTTGCGCATTTTGTCTGTCAGTTCGTCACTCATCGGATTCGCTTCATGGCTTCGTTGGTCGTAATGATCCCACCGTACATCGGCGCCGACAACCTTTGCCCCAGACTCCTCAGAAAACGGGCCTGATCGTTGCGATCGCGATTGTATTTGCAAAAGCAGCGATATTCGGCCTTGTGCGCCGGGATCTCCTGGGCCAGCCGGAATACCTCGTCACTGAGAAAGGCCACCCACCACGCCTCGACACCGATCGCGGCCTGCTGCTTGAAATGCACCGCCTCATGCGCATGGAGCTCCTGACCCAGTTTCACGCCACTGGGATTAAAGATCTTGCCATCGTAGGCAAAAATATTTTTCTCACTCACCTCGGGCAACGCCGCACGGATCTCGTTGATGTTCGGTGGCCAGTCATTGATGACCGTCTGCCATTCACCCATCACACTCTCCTCCCCGGCACCAGCCGATATTCAGAATGATCCAGACCCGGCGCCAATTTTTTTTTCGGGCATATCTCCCCTCGAGCGAAGGCCGCCACCCGGCGCAAACGATCGGGCTCCCTGAGCCTGCACGACGCTAAATAAGCGCGGTCCAGGGCGTAGTCGATCGCCACATCCGACACCGCCAAACGCCGGTGAAAGCTATATATGGCATCAACGTCCAACATCATTTTTTTTCACAGCAAAAAGTGTGGGGAGCTGCCCCAACCCTCCGCGGATTCTCGCTCGTCGCGGGCCCCCCTCGATATTTCGACCCCCCCCCTCGATCTTTGGTGAGCTCGGCGGGCTGACCGGAACCTTTCCGGTCGATCGGATTCCGGCTTGCAGTTCAGTCACTTGCAGGGGCATCGGTGCTTGTGTCTACAGTTCCCTCAATGATCTGGCCGGCTGCCTGATCCTCGAGCATGAACAGGGCGAGGCGCCGCATCTTCTCTCGGGCTGACAGGGCTGTGATGTCGACCCGGTGCTGCACCTCCCCGGATACCTCGACATCGAGGCGGTCGCCGTAGGTCCGGGCTGCCAGCTTGCTGAGCAGCCACTTGCGGCTGTCTATCCGCAGGCGGTCCCGCTGGACGTTGGCATGGTTAGGCACCATGACCTCGTCGCCGTACTTGTTGAGGCCCTTCATGGTGTCCAGCGTACCGTCATCGGCAATCTCGAGGATGTCGGAGGCCCAATACTCGAGCAGATCGTCGCGCGCGGCCGCGTATTGGTCGCGGAGCTGAGGCATTTCACGCAGCCACCTGAGCACTGTTGACTTGTGCGGCATTTCCGGGTCCCGGCAAACGCTCCTCAGTGACTCGCCCCGGCTGATCCGGTCGGTGATGGTCGTGAACAGAGCGGGAGTGAAGATTGACGCGGCACCTCCCCTCCTCGCACGGACCTCAGAACCCTGCGGATTCTCCCCCGTCTTTTGTGTCGTTGCCTGCAAGGTGCTGCTCCTCGGGCCAGTGGTGCTGCGGATTGTAGTCTTTTTTCCCTCAGGGTGTTGACAGCGGAAAGGATTTCCGGGTAAGGTGGCCTTCGGCCAACCCGGAAGCGGAGCGGCCCTGACAAACCAACCGCGAGGAACGACATGGAACACACCAACGACATTATCACCCTGATCGGCGGTCTCGGATGGCTGGCTATTCTGGTCATCCGGCAGCACTGTTACCTGAGGGCTGCAAAGTGATGGCCTCAGACAGCAAGACACTCTGGGACACCATGGCCACGGCCAGCAGAGCCCACGGCGAGCGGCACGACTGCACCGTCATGGCCTTGACCGCTGCCACTGGCTGCACCTACGACGACTGCCACGCCGCACTGGCCAAGGCTGGCCGCAGACCACGGCGCGGCTGCAACTGGCCGGTAATCGGCAAGGCTGCCGCCAAGTCTCTGGGGTTCCTCATGGAGGAGCTCGACTACAGGGACTACAGCGCCAAGACGATGATAACCGCCGAGCGTGACCGCAAGCTGCGCAAAGGCAATTTCGTCGTCAGGGTCCGGGGCCACGTTGCCGCCATGGTTGACGGAAAGGTCGTCGACTGGAGCCAAGGGCGCCGGCACCGAATCAACAATATCTACACCTTTACCGCGATCGACAAGGCTCCAGCATGGGCCGCACCAGCCAAGGCGCCAGCCGGCACCGAGACATGGCGGTCCTTCCGCAAGTACACCAAGCACGACAATCTGGAGCTGTTCTGATGGCTGCACAGCCTGACCTGTTCCCGATGTATCGACCCGGCCGGATCGAGCTCCCTGAGGGCTCTCCGGTCGTCGTCTGCTACGGTGGCGGCGTCGACTCGACCGCCATGCTGATAGCCCTGCACCGGGCAGGAATCACCCCGGACCTAATCACGTTTGCCGATGTCGGCGCCGAGAAGCCTGAGACCTACGCCATGGTCAAGACCATGAGCGAATGGTGCAGGTCTGTCGGTTTCCCCGAGGTCGTCACATGCAAGAAAGCAACGCTGCCGAGTACAGGCTACACGACGCTGACCGGCAACTGCACAGACAACGAGACCCTGCCATCGCTGGCCTTCGGCATGAAGTCCTGCAGCATCAAGTGGAAGCAGGGACCGCAGGACCAGTACCTCCGGGGCTGCATGTCTGGACCGAACAAGCGGGACCCGCATCCGATCTGGCTCGACTGTCAGCGGCGCGGGATCAAGCCTGTGAAACTCATAGGTTACGATGCGGGACCCGCTGACCTGCGCCGCTCCAAGAAACTCAAGGAGACCGACGCGCATTTCGACTACCGCTATCCGCTGCAGCAGCTCGGCATGGCTCGAGGCGAGTGCATCGCCCTGATCCTCGACGAGGGGCTGCCTGTACCGATCAAGAGCGCCTGCTACTTCTGCCCTGCATCCCAGAAATGGGAGCTCTGGTGGCTGGCCGGCACACACCCTGACCTGTTCGAGAAGGCTCTCGAGATGGAGGTCACGGCCATGACAGGACACCACACCAGATTCGACGAGATTGAGATGGGCGCCGGCTTTATGGAGCTGATCGGCTCCGGCCAGCGGTGGCCATCTACGAGTACCACGGTCGGCCTCGGCCGGTCGTTCGCTTGGAATCACTGGGCGAGAATGCACAATGTCTGCGACAGCAACGGCAAGGTCATCGCTGACCCTGCTCGCTGCCTCGAGCAGGCCGCAAAACTGCAAGCCTCAGGCGGCAATGCTGCCGACCTGAGAACCTGTTAAACGCGAGGAAAGTTATGAGATCACCACCATGGAACGACACTGAAAACGCGGCTGTAATACGGCTGTATTTCGACATGCTGCAATGCGCACTGGCGCCCTGCAGCTACAACAAGGCGGGCATGATCCGCACCTACCAGTTCAGCGACGAGGGCAAGCACCCCGAGGCGCTGAGCAACCGCAACCGGGGCTCGATTGAGTTCAAGCTGATGAACGTCAGCGCGGTTCACGCTGCTCTCGGATCGCCGGTCGAGCTGACCATGCACGACCACGGCTACCGGGCCCTGCCGAATTATCAGGCAGACCTCAAGGTGGCCATGAAAGCCGAGCTGGAGCGCCGCGACAATGCTCTGGTGCGGGAGCAACTGGCATGATCGAGCGCCTTCACCGGCTCGATGTCACTCGTCTGGCCGCGGACTTTTCCGCGGCCGTTCGAGCGGCGCACTCCGAGGCAGAGCTGAAAGCGATCCGAGATCGCAACGCCGAGGAGCTCGAGGCCCAGGTTGACCACGTTCACGATTTCTGTGACGCCAACGACCTGATGGCCGAAGCAATAAACTGTCAGTGGGGAGGTCTGCAGGACTTCACCGGAGGCGACTGGAGCTGGTCCGACTTTGCTCCCGAGATCGAGGACGCTTGGCAACGCGCCAAGGACTCGTCATTTCGCCTGAGTCGCATCCTGATCGGCTGCGAGTTCAGTGGCACAGTCAGGGACGCATTCGCCGCGAGAGGTCATTCTGTGATGTCCTGCGACGTTCTGCCGACCGAGTCACCGGGCCCACACTATCAGGGCGACGTCCGCGACGTCCTGACCGATGGCTGGCACATAGCCATCATGCACCCGCCCTGCACATTCATCGCAGCCTGCCAGCTCTGGCGCTGCCAACCCAAGCACGACCCGGAGCGGACCCGAGAAGCCAACCGCCTGCTGGCGCTGGAATTTGTCAGGGATCTGGGCGAGGCGCCGATCGACAAGATGTGCGTCGAGAACCCCAAGAGCTGCATCGGCACAGCCGGCGTCCTGCCGGGATTCGAGAGCCAGATGGTGCAGCCGTATCGCTTCGGCCACGACCACAGCAAAGAGACCTACCTCTGGCGCCGGGAGCTCCCCGAGCTGGTCGCAGATCCGGCTGACTTTGTCGAGGGCCGGGACGAGATCTACAAGGGCAAGCCGGTCAAACGATGGGCCAACCAGTCACCCTGCGGCGCCGATCGCATGGGGCCGAGCGCCGATCGAGGCCACAAGCGGAGCAAGTTCTTTGCCGGCTTCGCCAACGCCATGGCTGACCAGTGGGGCGGCATCGCTGCCAAGCTGACGGCCAAGGCCACGGTCCTGCAGATGGAGCTGTTCGCATGAGTCACAACGACGCCGTTCAGGCGATCAACGATGGCGCGCTGGTCTTTGTCTCCCATTCGGGAGGCAAGGACTCGCAGGCCATGTACGCCCACCTCAGGGGCTTTGTTCCTGAGGACCAAATTATTGTCGTCCACGCCAACCTTGGCGAGGTCGAGTGGTCTGGAGTGGTCGAGCATATCGAGGCCAACATCGACGACCACAAGCTGAACGTAGTCCGCAACGGCTACGACTTCATCGAGCTGGTGGAGCGCAAATTTATCAGCCGCCCGGAAGTTCCGAGCTGGCCATCACCGCAGTACCGGCCCTGCACCGCAGCCCTCAAGCGCGGTCCAATTCACAAGTTCATCAAGGCCGAGATGAAGCGCCGCGGATCGCTGCTGGCGATCAACGCCATGGGCCTCCGGGCCGAGGAATCCAGCGCCAGAGCAAAGCGCCCGGTCTGGAAGCTGAACAAGGACCTGAGCCGTGCCGGCCGCACCGTCCACGACTGGACGCCGATCCACCACTGGACCGAGGCCGAGGTATTCGCCGGCATCACGGCAGCAGGCCAGAAACGATTTCACGCCTACGACAAGGGCAACAAGCGACTGAGCTGTATGTTCTGCATTATGGGTTGCCCCGGCGACCTCAGAAATGCCGCCAAGGCCAACCCAGAGCTCGCTCAGAGGTACATCGACCTCGAGCATAAGACTGGCTACACCATGTTCCACAACCGCTCGCTCGAGGAGATTTTGAGCCCCAAGCAAGCGGATCTATTCAACACCAACGCGAGGAAATAACCATGACCAAAGCAGAAGCAATAGCAATCACCACGCTGCTACGACCAGCAGAGAAGGACGTCAACGAGGTCGCGCTGCGGCTCAAGATGCACGACGAGGGCAAGCTCTTGCTCGACGCCGACAGCATCAAGAACTGTGTCGACCGGCTGGTCGCCAGCTCCGACGCCGTCCACACCACCATCAAGATGGCCAATGCCGAGCTGGACTGAGGCGCCAGCTACAGGGCCCTGCGGGGTCCTGACTGGTGGCGCTTTTGCCATCGAACGCGAGGAAATAACCCATGACAACCCAGAATGAAAATTGCAATAGCCGCACTGGTCCTGATCCCGTTCGCATGGGTCAACGGCCAGATCGCAGACTCGGTCGGCCAGTACCAGCTCGACGCCGCCTATACCTGCACCTTCACCGGGGCCATCTGCCGAGGCCGGCACCCCAACCCGCATGATCATCAGCCAACTGGGTGAGCTGTGAACGGGCCGGGGCTGACAGTCATCACGCACTCGGTCGGACACTCCGAGGTCATCGCCGGCTACCAGTCGAGGAAGTGGGCGCAGCGGACGATCGCCAAGTACCGCGTCGAGGCCGGCGATCGGACCTACCCCGAGTGGCAGAAGCGGCACGATGAAATCGTGCAAAAGCTGTACCGCTGCGGCGGCGAGGACAAGGTCCTGCCGTACCTGAAAAAACAGGAGGATGTGACGATCATCGAGTGATCGCTTCGAGTCGCTTGGCCCAGGGTCAGGCGCCTCCGAGGGAATTATTCAATGCGGGACCCAAAATTATGAGACTGATACACGGAACACCGATTACGCCGAAGCGCCACCTCGAGCAGTTGCGAGGCGAGTCCTTTTGCGTGAGCTATGCCTACCCGGAGCAGCTCCACGATGTTGGGCCGCTGGTCCCTGAGACCGGCATCCTGCTGCTGGATAATGGCGCCTTTACGACATGGAAGCAGGGGCGCGAATTCGACGAGCAGGGATTCTGGGACTGGGCCAACGCGGCGCAGGATCTCTACCCCAACGCCGTCGCCGTCATCCCTGACAAGATCGCCGGCACCGAGGCCGAGAACCTGATGCTGGCCTCGAGGGCGATCCGCGGAGGGCTGGCCAGATACCCCGAGCGGACCATGTTTGTCTGGCACACCGCCGACAGCATGGAGCAGCTCAAGACCGCAGCTCTGCTGTTCAATTTTATCGCGATCGGCTCCTGCGAGGAGCACGACATTCAGAAGCACTGGCCAGAGTTCTATGCCAGAGCTCGCAAGGCCAGCGCATTCATCGACGGCGTCGAGCTGGCGACCGGGCGCCGGCCGTGGGTCCACGTTATGCGTGGCCTCGGAAAATTCCACAAGTTCCCCCGCTTTGATTCAGCCGACAGCAGCAACGTCGCGCGGAATCATTGCAGGACCAAAGGGCAGCCCAACCATGTCAGGGCCATGGCTGACCGTATCAAGAACCAGATCGACCGAGCCCTGACACCCAACCAATACTCACTACTACAACGCGAGGAAAGACCATGAACGAGTACCAACAAAGAGATGCAACCAAGTACCAGAAGTCCCTCGGGCGGCTTCACCTGATCGTCGAGGAGCTGAACGCCCTCGATCTGGGTGACGTCACCGAGTTCGAGATCCAGCCTATACCAGACGACTGCGACTATTCGCCTCGATACATCGCCATCTCGGCGCTGATTCAGGAGGGGCCCATCGAGATCATGTGCGAGCGTGACGGCTACGGCAGCAATGATCGGTGGGAGTTCCGGGCGAGCGGCTGGCCAACCTACACCGACGAGAACGGCAAGACGGAGGTCATCGACCCGAGCAACCTGTTCAGCCCTCGAGCCAGCAGGCCGACGACTACAGCGGCCCAGGATCGGGCGCCCAAGGCGATCGCCAAGCAGATCGCAGGCAAGGTCATCCCTGAGTACATCGAGACCTATAAGCGATGCCTCGGGCGCGCTGAGGAGGCTCAGGCCTACTCTGACAAGAGCACCGCCAATGCGGACATGGTCGCTGAGGCAGCCAAGGATGAAGGCCACCACGTTGGACGCCGGGGCCGTGCTTGGTATGTTAAGGGCCTAAAGGGCGATACTCTGTGCGTCGAGATGAAAAGCGCGGACAACTTCGGGATCGAGGTCTCGGCCAGAGAGATGGTCGCAGTCATCGGACTGGTCAGGGAGATGCGAGCATGAGCAGCAATTTCAATTTGTTCTACCACGGCAGCGCGTCTGATATTTCGGACGCGCTCGAGGCCGGCGCGGATCTCGACCAGTACGAGGCCAAGGCCCTGCTCTGCAATATCGTGCGCAGGATCGCCAAGCTGGAGGAACCGGCGCCAGCCGTGCCGTCATCACTTAAACGGCCGTACATGGTGACGGTGAGCAAGGTCGTCGCATTCGGGCGCGTCCATGATCTCGACAGGGACGTCGAAGGTGACTACCCGTTCTGCGGCACCGACGAGGAGGACATTCTCGACCAGTTCCATCTCAGCATACCGATCAAGATGCTGGAGGACTTCGAGATCTCCGTGGTGCTGGTCAAGTGAAGCCTGACGCCAGCCAATACGATCCTCGGCCGGAGTATCTGGCCGAGCTGATCGGCTCGACTGGGCTGAGCCAGCCGGCCCTGGCTAAGGTTCTGGGAGTCACAGACAAGACGCTGCGCAACTGGCTGAGCGGTCGGAACCCGTTTCCGTACACCGCCCAGTTCGCGCTCGAGTGTCTGGTGCTGTCAGTTTAGGAGGGTGCCGGCGTCGATGTGGCCAGCCTCGCCCTTTTTGAAATCGTCAGAATCATCGGACTCCCGGTACTTCTCGGATTCTGGGATTCTGACGATGCCGAGCTGGTTGCCATTCAGGACGATGACATCGCCGGGGCTGACTTGCAGGTCGGCCCCAGTGATCGCGCCCTGAATGAGAAGCTGGTCGCCGGGGATCGGCTTGATCCGCACCATGAATTCCTCGAGGAACCGAGCGACCTCCTCCTGATTCTCGACCCGCCACTGGACATAGGCATCGACCTGAGGGAGATCGCGCGGCAGCGGGATGCTGGCTGCTACTCCTCGACCTCTGAGCTTATTGTTTGCCACCCTGAATCAGTCAGCCGCTCTGGCTGCTCCAGCGGAGACTGGATTCTGATGAGAACGCCGCAGATCATCTGATGCTTGGGCCAAGCCTGATTCAGCTTGACAGTGATCGGACGATAAACGACGAATTCTCTGCACGATTCAACTCTATCCATAGGTTTCGAGTGCGCCTTGCGGCTCGGTGATTGACATTGTGCTCAGGCCATGGCCGAAGGTCAAACTGAGCGACCAGAAAATTCTGCACTGGGATCAGGATTCTGACCTCATCTCCGAAGGCCAGCTCGAACGGATACCGGCCATTCGCCAATGCGGGACCCATTTCCTTGGTCATGTTGTCGCGCTGCTGCCCAGAGTCGCAGGCGCCGAAGTGGTGCCACAGGCACAGGCCGATCGTGTTGATGTGCTCGTCAGACTTGATGCCGACCCGGCGCCCTCGCTCAGTGACATGCTCGATGGTAGTCCAGCGATCCAGATGGCCGCGCAGCAGGCAGGGCAGGCAGCCGCAGAAGATCTTGATTGTCTGCAGCCGATCGCGCTCGTTCTTGCGGACCCGCGGGGTTTTACCTACCAAGGTCGGGCCCAGGGCCGGTGTCGAAGAACGGAACGACTTTCAGGAAAGGATGCGGGACCCGGTACTCACCGATCCAGCCGACCTTGACGAACAGGGCCGTGATCTCCTTGTCGCTGCAAAAAGGCCGGCTCTGGTGCTTCGCTCCGTTCACGTATTGGTGTCCCATGTTTAATACTCCTCAATGTCGTGGCCCATGGCTTTCATCAGGGCTCGTTTGATTTTGTAAACCTCCGTGCGGAACCCGCTCTGCATCTTGACGTCCTCGATGCGCGTCACCCAGATGCCGGCCTTGATGAAAACCTTGTACTCGAAATCGGCCTCGTAGATCATCAGCCGGCCAGTCTTGTGATACCGCTTTGAGTAAATTCGGATCTCGATGCCGGCAATGATAATCGGATACTTGGGATGCACTCTCAGGTCGCGGATCTCGCCGGCCTTGCTCGCGCAGCTTTCAGATCCATGTAACGCAGGAATTCGCGCTTGCTGTCGAACCGGATGCCGTCATGGACTGGCTTGCGGACGTTGGCGTAGCGGCCCTTCTTTATGTCGTCGCGCCGCTCCTTGTCGATCCAGCTTGGATACAGCTTTTCGAGATCCTCCTGGGTCCAGCGTTTCGCTTTCTTTATCAACTGAGATTCCACCCGAATGCCGGCACCACTCCCTCAGGCAGCACCCACAGATGCCGCATATTGGCGACGTCGACGGCACGGCCGACAGCCGGGTAGATCTCCATGGCCCACGCTGGACCGAATCCGATTCGCTGCTTGATCTCTTGGAGCTCGTCCCATGTCAGATCCTCGTCCCATCGACCGTCGCCGCGGACGCTGGACCTGCAGACCGAGATCCGCAGCATGAGATTGTCCTCCTCGAAAACCTGAGCCAGATACTTGCGGGATCTCCAGACGGCAATGCGCTTGACGCGAACGTCGCTGGACTTCGGCCACTCCTCCTCGTCGACCCATGTCAGATCCTTGGGCAGTCGCTTGAGTCTGGCGTTATGCGCTCGCCGTTCGGCCCTGTTCATCAGTTTTCTCCCTCAGGTCGTGTTTTTTTATCATCATTCTGACGAAGTCAATGCAGACCTCGTACTCCTTGCCCTGCTTCAAATAGCCGGCGACCTCGTCGGTGTAGAACTCCTCGAAGCAGTATTTTCCATAGTCAAAGTCCCGGCGCACCAGCTCGACCAGCAGCCGAGCCATGCGATCAGCCAAGAAGGCCAGCCGCTTATCGGACCTTGCCTTGTGCTCGCAGCTTTCGTTGCATGGCTCCATACGCATATTTCCTCGACTGGATGAAGTTACGGACCCGCTTGTCTGGCTTGAATACCGGGCAGGCGTGGTCATCCCACTCGGGCTCAGGGAATACGCCGGCCTTTTTCTTGAATTGATTACGGGCCCAGTTCTTGCCCTCGTTGTTGGCGTTCGAGTGCCACCGGAGCATGGCGTAGAACCGCTCATGCGAGACCCAACCCTTAGGCAGGGCCTTGACCATGTTCTTGCCGATGCGGACGAGGTCGCCCTCCTGCACGGCGACGTCGCGCTTGGTGAGCGGGACCTCCCAACCGCATTTGGGGCAGATCCGCTGACCGCTGAATATGTGGCTGCACTCCTCGCAGACCATCTCGCGCTTCTCATGCTCGCCTGACTCGGGGATTCTTGGTCCAGTTCTCGCAGGCCTTCTGGCCATCGTCGAGGCGCCAGCGGAACAGATCATCAGCCATGCCGAGCGCGGTCACGTTGCTGGCGTGATCGAGCACCATGCAAGTCTTGAAACCGGGATGATCCGGCGCCTTGATGACGTCGCCCTCGGCGGTGACTGCCGGCCGCATACCCCGGCCGATCATCTGCAGATGCAGCACGATCGACTTGGTCGGCCGAGCGATGACAATGCAATCGACGCTTGGCG
>PVMK01125575.1_pt1 | contig 58002 bp, 42 predicted proteins | sample 1853481 | NCBI WGS metagenome assembly PVMK01 (sample SAMN08533507, study PRJNA380276) | Marine sediment metagenome, whole genome shotgun sequencing project.
ATCAAGGAATGAGCGCGGCCCTCTTCTACATGTTTGCTTACCTGTTCACAAATCTGGGAGCATTTGCCATTATCGTTACCGTTGAGCGACGAGAAGGCAAAGGGGTGATGTTGGATGATTACAAAGGCTTCTCCCGCCGGAGTCCGGTATTGGCTTTCATTTTGGCTTTCTTTATGCTTTCGTTGACTGGTATCCCACCGACAGGTGGCTTTACCGCCAAGTTCGGCGTATTCGGCGCGGCGATCGAAGCTAATCTGGTTTGGTTGGCTATTATTGGCGTAATTACTAGTGTTGTCTCTGCCTACTTCTATTTAAGGGTTGTATTCTATTCATTCATGTACGAGGGAGAGCAGACGTCTCGGATTCGTCCGGCGGTGACAGTAAGCGTTGCAGTGGCCATAACCGCTTTGGTTACTTTATTACTTGGCATTTATCCGACCCCATTCTTAGAGGCAGCCAGCGATGCTGTCTTCTCCGGTGTTCAGGCGTTGGCCGGAGGATAATCTTCGGGTACGAATAAGAAGGTAGAATAATTGAGCCTCAGGCAGAGCCTGGGGCTTTTTCATGGTCCATCTTGCGACCAAAATCCAACGCAAGGTCGCATGAAGATTGTTTGTGGGTCGAAGGTTATAAGCGAAGCAAGGGAAAGTACCTTGAATAGCGAAGGCGAACGCTACAATAGGCGTTGTTGCTGAGGAGGCTGTAGCGGTCTGGTGGGCAAACCGACAATTTCCTTGAAACGATTGCAGGTGGCGGGAGCATGTCCGGCAAAATCGTTATTAAAAAAACCATAGACGGCCCGTGTTCCATTTAGACGCGAATGGATATCCCCCCACCACCAGTTCAATCTGGCGGTCATGTCTTCCCGTTCGTGGTCTTTGACCTCATATTGACCATGACGGCCGATCCACCGTATATAGATAAACTTGGCGGTCACATATACGGTTCGAGGTAAGTGTATGTAGTCGGTGGAGACCCAGCAAATGCCATGATTTTCCAATAATTGGCTCGTCGCTGCAGAATGCCAGGAACTGTCTCGAAATTCGATGGCATAACGAAATCCAGTAGGTAGCTGGCGTATAAATACCGCCAGTTTTCGAATATTAGAAAATGTCATATCTGGGGGTAACTGGATTAAAACGACCCCTAATTTGTCGCCGAGAAGCTGCATTGTTTCCAAAAATTTATTCATCGGTTCGGTCGCATCGACCAGGCGCAAGTCGTGGGTAATCTCCCGAGGCGTCTTGACACTAATGCTAAAATTATCTGGTGTAACCGATGCCCAGCGGGAAACATACTCAGGACGTGGCGTGCCATAGAACGTTGAATCTAGCTCAACGGCGTCAAACACCTGGCTATAATGAGCTAAGTAATCACGCGCGGGCGAGCCACTGGGATAGAAAACACCATTCCAATCCTTATAACTGAACCCCATTGTCCCTAAGTGCCAGTCAATCAATGCTTGTTCCGACCCCGCTCTTGAGTTGCTAATTTGCTTGACTGTATTGTCGTCAGGCATGTCAAGGTATTCGATAAACCTTGGAGTGCCACCTATTGAATTATTTGCAATCTATTGTAAATAGCCCCCAAACCGTGTCAACTTTCATTCAGGAGGTTGAATTTAAACCAAGCTTTGCCGATGGTTCGTTTATGGACTGAGAATGATCTGTAAGATGATCTAGCGATTGAATTTGCTTTTGCGAGTCTGCCAAAAGACCATTACTGACCTGAAACTGTGTCTGCAAACATTGCTTAGTTTGATCTGAGTAGAAACGGTTTAGAAAGTTGTTTTCGGGTCAGTGAGTTACCAGACAACGTTCGGCCGCCTGCTACGGCAAACCTCAATCAGCTCGTCCAATCTTCCTTTACGAGCTATTGCAGTAATCAATTCCTTGGTCATGAGACTTAATTTCGGACTGAAATCGGCTCTGGCTAAGCCCAGATCGATAATGATTAAATCCAGATCCGTCTGGCTAAAGTATTGGATCATTTTGTTATACAGTCCGGGTAAATCATGTTCGCCGGCAGGCAACCGGGCTAACTCCGCCAGACTTGAGGCAGAAAGCTGGGTAATGGTAATAGCCGATTGGGCCTGAGATTCGGCTGGCATATCGCTTATGACGTGCACAACAATTGTGCTGTCGTATCTGTGATGTTTACCTAGATGGTCAACGAATTCAATAACAAATTCTAGGGGAACACTATTTCCTTGTTCAGTCGGCCGGACACGTATTGTCCGGGTATATTCACTACCAGGACCCAGCGTAGGGGAGGATAATGTTTGCTGAGATTCGCCTTCGAACCGCTCACCTTTGAGAGATATTGTCACGCCTGATGCCAAACCATAGCCATTATTGATCACCCTATACTCCAACTCCATCCAGCGATTGAGGGTCATTTCACCAGGATTAGCGTTTATTGCCAGTAAGGGCTGCTTTCGCCAACGGGCCACTTCGCGCTCACATCGCAAACGAGCTTCCTTATGGGTCGTTGCTTGGTAGGCACGAGCGGCCTGTTGCCAGGCCAGCGTTTTTTCCTCTTTATCTACGTCTTGGTTGCTAAGAACTAGGGCGCGCTGCTCGAATGCCCCGGCACGCCGATCATAGTTGGCTAACTTTTCCCAAGCAATGGCTGCATCTAGCCAGGACTTAGCGGCCTCATATTGTTGGGCAGCTCTATCAATCTCACCCAGTTCCATCCATAGCGCGGCTGCCTCTAGGGGCTGAACCTTCCTTTCATAATCTTCGGCTTTTTGCCGAAGATTAGATTGAACGGTTTCATACTCAGTGTTTGATTCTCGGTCTATTTCAAGGGATGATAATCCACTAAATCCAACAATCATACCCCCTCGATCCGTCACAACCAGGATATCCTGGGCTATCACAGGCGGCATTTCAATTCTTCGGCCCAAACCATAGCGCCAAATCTCCCGCCCGCTCGTGGCCTCGACGGCATATAGGTGATGATCTTGGCTGGTAACAAATAAAGTTTCGTGAAAGACCAGTGGGGCGGCGCTTACCGGTCGAGATGTTTCCATGGTCCACAAAGGCCAGCCGTTATGAATGTCCAAAGCGACAAGCCCTCGATTGGTTCCCACATAAATACGGCCGTTCTGAACGACCGGTTCGCTCAGGGCTTGCCCATCACCAATCGACACCCGCCAAAGCAACTCGCCGGATGCTGCATCTAAGGCAAAAACCCTTCCCCGCTACTGCTGCAGAAAACACGCCCCGCTGAAACAGCTGGCGTTTTATCAAGCCAGTCCTTGGAATTTCCTTGATATTCAAAATGCCACTGGATGCCCCCATTCTGATCGACAGCCAGCAATTCGGGAGCCTGACAGGGGATGAAGACGGTGCTTTTCTCGGCCGTAGGCGCCGATGACGAAGTAATCACATCAAGAGAAAGCCGCTTAACTTGATCTGGGCTTACTTCAGGGGTAATCATAAGAAGCTCATTGGACCCAGATGTCACATATATGATTCCATTCTGGATATGGGGGGCCGAGAAACGATCTTCGACGATTGCCGAATGCCATCGTATCTTGCCGCTCTCTTCGATGGCCATGATTGATCCCTGGCCACGATCGGAATCAAAGCTGCTAGTTGTAACAAGCGCCAATTCCATTGAGTGCTTGCCGACTGGAGGCTCTGAATACCGCTGACCCGCAAATTCAAACTCATTTTGCCATCGTTTCGCCCCATCGCCTAAGTCAAAGGCTTGGACTCGACCATTCTCTGACTTCAGAGTTGAATCTTGGGTCGCCAGCAGCAGTGAACGGCCAACGACCACGGCCGGCTGAATGACGGATTGGCCAGCTTCGGCAATCCAAATTGCCTTTGGAACCTCAGTCTGTGTATCGCTTGCTATCATGGTCAAATTTCCAACAAATGGGATTTCCCGGGTTTCGCTCCAATCATATCCCGTTTTCCCCAAAAAACCTTAGTGCCCGGCAGGGCCGTGAATCTATAACTTAAGGAACGCATTCGTCATCAGTCAAGGCCTGCAGAATAGGAGCCTTGTTGTTCAAGGAGACTCATCATCTCCGTCTGATTTCTTCGGCGATTTGCTGAATTGTTTTAACAACCAGTCTGCGGCCGCTAGGCCGGATAAGGCTGCTCCTTCAACGCGTGGACCGGCAAAGGCGTCCCCGGCGAAAACGAGGGGAGCCTGATCAAACAGGCCAAATATCGGTTCCGGGTGCAGCCATAGCGGTTTGCTATAGGGCCAACGGTGGACGTAGTAGTATTCCACTTGATCGGCCAACCATTCTTCGGCTGCTGCCAGCAGCTGGTCGGCTACTTCGCTGTCACTTGATTGCCAGTTTTTCCGGCTAAAATCGCTGCCTGCGTGGATAGTGATAGCCCCGGGCATTGGAGATATGCCTTTCTGAAAATTGTCAGCTATCCAGGCTATAGGTTCTCCAACTGACCACATGCCTCCCGGTTCAGGCACATTCCCTCCTGCAGTGAGTTGAACGCAAAGGGCGATACAGGGCTCATAGCTGATATTCTTGAGCATCTTTATCGTCGCTGGAGGTAAATGAACGTTGCCTCTTTCTAAGAGAGCCAGCGACTGTGGAACCGGGGGTGTCAATATCAATGACTGTGAATGGTGGCTATTTCCATTGTTTTCGATTACCTGCCAGCCAGATGACCGTTCCTTGATTGCCTTGATTGGGCTATTAAAGCGAACGTTTAACTCATTTGTTAGCTTCTGGGCCACAGCTCCCATATTGGGTGACCCCCTGTATCGGGGATGTCCATCAGCATAAAAAGAGCCATCAGCAGTCGCAAATCCGCGTGACCATTCAACGACCAGGCCCTGTTCAATCCAGGAAGAAACATATTGGGCAAAACGCGATTCGCGAACGGTAAAGAATTGGGCCCCAAGATCATAAACAGCTCTCGGCCGCCGGTAATCATTGTTCTGCCAAGGGATCATTCGACCGCCAGCTTGGCTATGCGCTTCCAAAATGCGGCAACTGATGCCTGATTTTTGAAGATTCGTCGCGGCCATCAAACCGGCCATGCCCGCGCCCACGACTATACAGGAATTTGACATTTTATCTGAGAGTGGACCTGATTATTGTGTACAAATCTTGTTAGATCCCCCAGGATTTGATGCCTATCTGGCTATACTGTGACCTCATTCCGGATTATTGAAGAATTAATGGTACAGATGGCCTAAAATAAGACTGGCCCTCGTCACAGGACAAAACGACATGGTTTCGTTAGATGGAAAATCGCTGACCTAACACGGGCACATTAACCTCCGGATACCCTTGTTCCATTAAACCATCGGCCAAGGCGAATGACGCCTCTTCTTCACCATGTACGATAAAGGCATTATTGGCCTTCTTGCTAAAGTGTCCGGTCCATTCTAATAATTCCCGGCGATCTGCATGAGCACTTAAGCCGTTAATCGTGATTACCTCCGCTCGCAATTCATATTCTTCACCTAGGATTCTAACCCGAGGTTGTTTTTCGACAATGCGCCGGCCGAGTGTATTAGGTGCCTGCCAGCCGACGATCAGAATCGTATTATTCGGATCTTCGATATTATTCTTTAAATGGTGCAGTATTCGCCCTGCTTCACACATCCCACTTGCGCTTATAATAACCGCCGGCTCCTGCAAGAAATTAAGTTCTTTTGATTGCATGGTCGTTCTTGTATAACGCATCATATCAAATCCAAAAGGATCCCTATGTACGTCACCGGCAATAAATTCAAAAACACTCTCGTTGTAGGCTTCAGGGTGCAGGCGATAGATGCCGGTTGCGTCAATGGCCAAGGGGCTATCTACGTAAACGGGCAGCTTGGGTGAAATATCACGGCTTTCCACCAGGCGGTGAAGGGCGTAAACTAGTTCTTGGGTTCGCCCAATAGCAAACGAAGGTACGATTAACTTCCCGCCACGTTTACAGGTTGCGTTGACGACCCGCTCCAACTTATCGGTTGCCGCTTCGGTTGCCTCATGATACCGGTTGCCATAGGTGCTTTCTACCAATAAGATGTCTGCTTCCTCTAAAAAGGTTGGATCACGCAAGATGGGCCTATTTGGTCGGCCCACATCACCACTGAAAACGAGTCGAACATCCCTATTGGCTTCTTCGTCTTCAATATCAAGTACGACCATCGCCGAACCAAGAATATGGCCGGCGTCATAAAATGTAACCTGCAGCCCTGGCATAACTTGGTAGGGGCGCTCGTAGCCCAAACCAATAAATTGCATCAAACTCTCGACAACATCCTCTGCTGTATATAGAGGCTCTATCAGAGGCAATCCTTTCTTTCTGCGTTTTTTGTTCAAGTATTGAATATCATATTTTTGAATCTTGGCACTATCTCGCAACATAATTGAACAGAGGTCTCGGGTTGCGTAGGTGCAAATGATGTCCCCTCGAAAGCCGCTTTTTACAAGGTTTGGAATATTTCCGCTGTGATCAATATGAGCGTGAGACAGAATCAGTACATCGACGGCCGCGGCATCAAATGGCAATTGTTTGTTACGCTCATATGTTTGTTTTCGGCTGCCCTGGTAAAGACCACAATCAAGTAAAATCTTGCGGCCATTTACCGTGATGAGGTGTTGGGAACCAGTGACCGTACGTACCGCACCATAAAACTCTATATCCATCAGAATCTCCTAAGGGTTTTATGCCAAACTACACAGCCTGCCTGTTGAGTTTATTTCAATTCAGTGCTGGTTGACTAAGTGAAAACGCTATGCTGAGCGACTCCGTAGAAGCTGTAGAATTTCGTCGCCATAGACCTCGCGACGCCAGGGACCCATTAATTCAATCTGTGAGAGCTGTTCGCTGTTTTGAGGATTGGACCAGGCCAACTCCCAGAGCGTATCGCGGCTAAGAATAACATCTGATTCTACGCCACGATGCCTGGCCCGTTCTTTGCGCCAGTTTCGTAATTTCTCAAACCGGCTGCTAACAGCATCAGGTGGTCGGGGATGGTTTGATTTCGGCCTTTTTGGCACGGGGCCGCTTTCAGCTTCCCGAATCACTTTGAGTATCTGGCGTCCGTAGCGCCTGATTTGGCCTCTGGACATGCCATGTATATCCGGTAATTCTTCAAGATATTGAGGAGCGATGGTGGCCAATTCGACAATGGTGCGATCATTAAACACCTTGAAAGGCGGTCGATCCAGTTGTTCTGCTTTGCCGTTCCGATATAACCATAATTCCTTGACGATCGCTTTTTGTCTGTTGCTGAGATCACGGATTCCACTCACCGACCAAAAGCCATCTGAATTAAATCGATTATTGTTTACATGGACCTGACACTGCTCCTCAAAAATCTCCTTAGCTTCTACCAGGCAATTAGCATCAGATAATTCGGCAAACAGATCGTCGCGTAGACGCAACAGGAAATGGGTATCCATCTGAGCATATCTAAGTTGGTTGCTGGGCAAAGGACGTCGGCTCCAGTCAGCTTTTTGGTGTTTTTTGTTAAGGGTAACGCCATACGAACTGTTTAATAGGTTGGCCAGCCCACAACGATTGTAACCCAATATTCGAGCGGCCCACATCGTATCAAATAGGTTTTCTAACCGCCAACCAAATTGGCGCTTAAATAGAATCAAGTCATATTCGGCGGCGTGAAATATCTTCTCCAAATGAGGGTCGCTAATCAGATTGCCCAATTCACTCAAATCAATGTTAGAAAGAGGATCAACAATGAAATCCTGATCGGGAATTGTGATTTGAACCAGACATATTTGTTCCCGGTAGGCGTAGAGACTATTCGCTTCAAGATCAATGGCTAAGCGAGGTTGCGTTCGAAGCGAATTCAAACAACTTTGCCATTCGTCTTGATTTGTAACGAATTTGAATGGGACTAAATCCACGAGGTACCTCAGATTGAATCTACAATGCAACAAGGCGATTGTACCAGCCAAAACAAAGTTCAGCCATGGACTTTTTTCTTAGTCAGGCTTATAAATGACCCGCTATTAATGAGACAGTCCTTGTTACAAGCTGTATCCGTGTTAGTAAAATAGGGCTGGCGACGGCGTGGTTTTGTCTGCCGAAGCTTCGTACGCCGACATCGAGAGTGATAAAATTATCGTCATGGAAAGTGTGCTTACCCAGGTCCGCCCGATACAGATTTCCGACTTATGGGCCATCACCCGAATGACCTTTGCGAATATGACGGGTGTGGATCGCTATTTCACTTCTGTAACACAAAACCCGATCAGTAGATGGTTATACTATCCAAAATTAATGCTCGACCTTTCAATTGCCGGAAGAGGTTATAAAGCAGTACGAGGAGGGGCTATCGTTGGCTGTGCCTATGTTCACTTTTACAGTTCAAGCGCCTTTGTATTCAATGTTATGGTTAATCGCCCCTACCGCCGTCAAGGTATAGGTACTCAGCTTATGGCCCTGACGGAGCGAGTTGCTAGGAAAAGCGGCCGTGCTTGGATGGCCCTTTATGTGGATGATGAAAATGGACCAGCACGAAGTATGTACGAGCAATTGGGATATAGTGCCTACCATCCCGAATATTTCGTTTGGGATGGAAAAGGGCCAATTCATAAGGCGATAACCACTGGGATAGGTCTACAACACCTTAAACGTTATCAAGGCCGTCAACTTTTTGCTCGCTATTTGGATTTGGAACGCCGCTCAGGGGATAAGTCGGTAGCTAAAGTACTCGATGATTATACTTCTTACACGAGTTTTGACGGTGCATTCTTTCGCTGCTCCTTATACGGTGAGGAGTTCGGTTGCGCCTTCGTCGCGGGGAATAATAGGCGGCTGCAAATCAGGCTGGCAAGCGAGCCGGACTATTGGGGAAATATTACTTTAGTTGGTGTGATAAAACTTCTGGCTGAGATGAAAAACACCCCAGGAAGCCGGGTTGAAGCATATCTAATGAGCAGTGCCCATCACCGGGCAGCCTTGCCAAGGCTCACTAACCTTGGCTTTCGACAAACCAGCCAACGCCGGATTCTCATGCTAAAATATTTAGCAGACGTTGATTAGAACAAGTAAATGATGATACGAAAGCGGCTTCTCAACATGGTGCCTTCGAAGAAAAAAGCAGCCTTTATTCTTGGCAAATAGGAATCCGTTTATAGAATGCTGTTAGCCCATCGATGCCCAGGACTATTATCTCGAGCAATCATTAGACCTCGATATTTTTAGTGTACCAGTCCCAGAATATGCGCACTCCATCTTTCACCGATACTTGAGGGTTATAATCGAGGAGCTCAGCGGCCTTGCTTATGTCGGCATAGGTAGTGACAACATCAGCGGCCGGTTTGGGTTTGTCCACCAGGTTAGCCTTTCTGCCGGCTAATTGTTCAATGTAGTAAACAAAATCTAACAATTTTACCGGTTCGCCCCGACCCAAGTTAATGATTTCATAACCCAGAGGCCGATCTATTGCTGCCGTTGCGCCGGCGATAATATCCTCGACGAACGTCCAATCACGATACATTTCCCCCCCATTGTATAAGGGAATTTGCGACCCTTTCGTAATGCTATCGGCCAATTTATAGGCCATCATGTCTGGTCGGCCGTTCGGTCCATAGACCGTAAAAAAACGAATAACGGTAAAATTTAAGGCATACAAATAATGATAGGTGTAGCCTAATATCTCGGCCGCGCGTTTAGCAGCAGCGTAGGGTTGCAAAGGTCTGTCGCAGGGATCTGTTTCCACAAAAGGAATCTGCTCCGTTGTTCCGTAGACAGAAGAAGTAGAAGCAAAAACAAAATTCTTGGTTCCATTGAAGCGAGCCGCATCCATTAGGTTTTGCGTGCCATTATAGTCGACAGCAATGTAAAGGTCTGGATGCTCGACAGCCGGTCGCACCCCAGCCATGGCCGCTAGATGAGCGACCGCCTCAAATTGCTGATCCTCGAAAAGCCGAAGCATATCCTCGCGATCGCGAATATCTGCTTCGATCATAGTGAAATTGGGGTGCTTTCCAAGTCGATTCGCATTGCCCCTTTTTTTTGCTGGATCGTAGTAATCGTTAAAGTTATCCAGACCGACGACTTCATCTCCTCGTCCGGCTAATTTATCGGCCAGGTGGCTTCCTATAAAACCGGCTGCACCGGTTACCAATACCTTCATGAGAGCTCCTCGTATGGATTGGGTATTTCAAGTGGAGTGACTGGTTAGAAAATGGATTTGATAAAGAATTAGGCCAATTTGTTCATTTATTAGCTTGCTGCTGCCTGAATATCCTGAACGACCAATTGTAGTTCTCGTTTGCCGTTCCATTCGTTAATACCGATGGAATATGCCAGGTCGATGCGATCGGGTAAACGTCCGGCCCAGGCGCCTTGGCGGAAGGCAATGCATTGTCGTTTGACCTGTCCATCGCCAACCGACAACTGCAAATGGGATCCATCTTGACCAACAGCCCGGTGACTATAAACTTGCACACCTCGGCTGGCAAAAAGCGGTTTACTATTGGCTGCGCCTGTTGGCTCCAATTGACCAAGCACTTCTACTAAGGCCCAATCTGCATCGCCGATGTTCAGTTCGGCATCGATATCTAGCTGAGGCCGTAATTCTTCTACATCTAATTCACTTAAGGCGATCGCAGTCATTTGCTCCTGAAATTCAACCAAGTTGTCGTTCTTGATAGTAAATCCAGCAGCCTGAGAATGGCCTCCGTGCCGGACCAAAAGGGATTCTACCTGATCAAGAGCATGGGTGATATGAAATTCAGGAATCGAACGACATGAGCCCCGGCTTTCTTTTTCTCCTTTTTCGACTACGATAGCCGGTCGATAAAATTTTTCTGCCAGTCGACTGGCAACCAAACCAACAACTCCCGAGGCAAACTCAGGATCGACGGCGAACAGTATCGGTGCCGTTGGCTCAATGATAGCCATAGCATTATCACTCAACCGACTGGTCAGCTGTTGCCTTTGTCGGTTAAGTTGATTCAGAGTCTGTGCATAATCCCGAGCCATCCGAAGATTGTTGACTGCTAATAGCCGGGCCGCATCGTAAGCATGGGCCAACCGACCGGCCGCGTTTATCCGGGGTCCTAAAGCGAAGGCGATTGATTCGGCGGTCATTGATCCTGGTTTCAAGCCAGAAACCTTTGCTAGAGCATCAATGCCCGGACGCTGACAATCATTTAGCACTTCTAATCCTTGTCTGACCAGCAGCCGGTTTTCCCCTCGAAGCGGAACTAAGTCAGCAACGGTGCCTAAAGCCACGAGATCCAGGAGCTGCTTTTCGTTAAAATTGGCTTGGGGAAGGGCCTGATTCAGGGCTTGGGCCACTTTAAAGGCAATGCCTACTCCTGAAAGCATATGCTCGGGGTACATTGAATCATGGCGCTTTGGGTTTATGACAGCCCAGGCGGATGGTAATTCAGCGCCCAGACTGTGATGATCGGTTATGATCATATCCAGGCCTAATTCATTAGCATGGATGACTTCTTCGATAGAACGGATACCACAATCAACACTAATCACTAAATCGGCCCCTTTTTCTTTCAGGGCCGTCAGGGCATCCTTGTTAAGACCATATCCTTCATCAACCCGATCAGGTATATAAGGTTGGGCTTGTTGTCGGGGAAACCCGAGACCACGAAGCGCTTCTACCAACAAGACGGTGGCGGTAACCCCGTCGGCATCAAAATCGCCATAGACAATCACCGTTTCGTCATTGTCGATAGCCCCTGTGATCCGGGCCACGAGGCGGTCCATGTCGCTTAGTAGAAATGGGTCAATGCTGGCGGTATATTGATGCTCAAGAAACGCATCCATGTCTGATGGTTGGCGAATGTTTCTTGTATAGAGTACCTGGACGATGACTGGGTGCCGGTGAGCCATCGCCTGCTTTATCTCAAATGGGACTTCTTCGGCGATTCGCCAGCGTCTAGGCGTTATATTTTCAGGATGACTCATGACTTAGAATGGTAGCACGGGCAGAAAATAAATAAAAGAGCTATGATTTTTTGTCCAAGTCTTCGCTGTCCCGGTTGTTGGTTGGTAGCGATGCCGCGGGATAGGAGCCCAATACTTTTAAAAACGAGGACTGTTTTAGTATGGCAAGCAATGCTTCGCGAATAGTAGGTTCGTCTTCATGTCCCTCAAAATCGACGTAAAACAAATAATGCCAGGGTCTGTTCCGACGCGGCCGGGATTCGATTTTGGTTAAGTTTATGCCGTGTTCAGCCAGTCCCCCTAAAACCCGATATAAAGAGCCAGGTTCGTGGCGTGTAGTGAAGATGATCGATGTTTTACTGGGTCCGTCTCTCGGCGAGTTTGCTGAGCCTAAGACAAAAAAACGAGTGTAGTTTTGCGAAAGGTCGGCAAAATCTTTGGCCAATATTTCCAATCCGTAAGTTTCAGCGGCTAGAGCGCTGGCAATCGCTGCTGCACCAGGCTCAGGAGTTGTTGCTAGCTGCCGGGCGGCCCCGGCCGTATCATAATGAGTAACCGGCTCAATGCCTAGGCGCAGCAAGGTATGTTCACATTGAGCCAGTGCCTGAGGGTGGCTTAGGGCGCGGTCAATATCCCGAAGCTCGCTTCCACTGGGTGCCATAAGACAATGCTCTATTTTTAATACAACTTCTGCTTGAATGCGCAAGTCGTGGTCAACCAACTGATCATAGGCCGGGATGACCGTGCCGGCTAGAGAATTCTCCACCGGCAGCATGCCCTGGGTTGCTAGGCCCTCATGAATAGAATCAAAAATGTCGCTAAAAGAGTGGCAGGGAAGGGTAATCGTTTCTTCTCCAAAATATTTCCGGATCGCTTGCTCTGAATAAGCGCCCCGGTCTCCTTGGAAAGCGACGACAATTTTATCCTCTTGAAGCATAGTTCTTACAACTCCATAATTATGACATTATGTCAACTTAGAAGAGATTAGTCAATCATATTTTACTTCAATATTGTTGGAAGCTCTGGCTAATATTTACCAGGTTTAAAAACGAATGAGTACGAAATAGATCATGCCTGTAGAAGATCGACAGCGATCGGCTGGAGAGCTCGCCATAAGGGACCGTCCTGTCTCAGTCCGCGGCGATCCAAATCGCTATTGGCCAGTATTATGCCTTCTGAGCAGCGAGCAGTAAGCCCACGAATGATTCGACTTAACAACTCATTACGAATCTTAAAGTCTTCGTCGACCGTCCACTCCTGCCCGTTTGACCAGCTTTGGGCAAGCACAAACGCATTGCTGAGGGGTTGTCTTGGAATATCCCACCATCCGCTTGCCGTGGTCTCTAACCAGGTTTGCACCCGAACATTTTGACCTTCCAATAAGTATCCGTAAATAGTTGAAATGAGAACTCCATTGGGATCAGGAGGATCGCCAATATCGGGCGGATTTGCCGTCACCATTCCTTTCTCTATGCCATCAATAAACGCTCGGCCGATTTCGGCTCGCGTGGTTAAACCCATCGGCTCGGCAGCAATTCGCAATCGCCCGGCTGTCCTCACCAGCCAATCACAGACAGCGGCTCCTGATAAATCCGGTGCAGCGCGGAATCGACGATGGCTAAGCAGCGAATTAAACAATTGATGGAGGAATACGTCTGCATCGAGACGATCGTCACCGTGCTCTTCAAGCCACCGGCCGAGCTCATCAGCGCGCTCTGTTTTCTCCCGGCCAATTCGCTCTATTATCTTCTGTGGTAAGCTGGTCGCTGGCAACATTCGGCTGCCCGGTTGGTATATGTTTTCGGTTAATAACTGAGCCCTTGCCGGATCTAAATTTTCAATAGATAAGCTAAATGCTTCAGCAACATCGTATTGAGATGGTGATACTCCCCAGTTGGAATTTGCCAGCGCCATCCAGATCAACCAGGCTCGCACCCGGGGTTCATCTCTAGGGAGAGAGCGACGTCGTAATAATCGATAGGGGATGCCAGCCTTGCCTAATTCCTTAGTCAACATATATCTAAGAGTCCCGTCAAGGTAGGGTGCTATTATGGCGATTTCTCTTGCAGGCAGGCCTTCAGCGATCCTCTTACCGAGCTCTCGAACCAACCTCGATACCATCTCCCTGCGATACCGACCCCCAATTGTGGTTAATATCATCTCCTCGGTGCCGGACGTCGTTTGCTGTGTTCCCATAAGAGAGTTCTCAACCAGCTGAGCCAACTCGATCATGCCAGAACTGCTGCTGAACGATAAGTCGAATTGAAATACGCGCCTACACTGATTATAAAAGCGGTTGGCAGAAGCTGGATCGGCGGCAAGAAACCTTTTGTAACCGCCACCTGAATCGTAAGCTATCGCGGTTGTTTCTGCGGTAGGCATCAAGCTAGAGACAAAATTTTGGCCAGCTGGTGCTTGCTCCTCTATGTTATCTATGATGAGATGGCGATAACGTTCGCTAAAATAAGTGTGGAATTCAGGATGCTGGACCAACTGCTGATCAAATACTCTAACGACAAGGGAAAGATCTAGCAGATTGCGAGACAAACAAGTCTGGCGAAATTGATGGGCAGCAGCAGCGGCATCATGAAAATGGCTTAAATGCTCCTTATCCCCCGTCCATGACTGGATGTATCGTTGGTTAGTTTCCTCCAAAGTTAGTCGATTCAGGGCAGCCCGGTTTAACGTATCCAAGAGCTGGCTGACAATCTGCTGAGGGCGCAAGGGTAAATTAGCGAAGACGCCTGCCTCAAGCATTGGGCTGATAACCCGCCACATGAGCAATTGGGCCAGATCATAACTTAAAAATGTTGGTGGTTGGTATGGCCGGTCGAATCCGGCCGGACGGGCAACCAACGGCCAGAATAAGGTAAGCATTTGTCGAGCGAGCTGATTGTAGGTTAGGATGTTAAGTTCGGAATAAGATCCCAGATCGGCTCCGTGTAGGGTATCGATAAAACCCTGAGCATGCTCAAGCTCAGCGACCAGCACGAGCATGGTATAAGCTGGCTCCTTGGTTTCCAATAAGGCAAGTAGCCGTCGTCGTAGTGCTGTACTTTTGCCTGTGCCAGCAGGACCAAGCAAAAAACTACTGCTATCGGCTTGGACGGCCGCTATTTGCGTTGGTGTCAAGACTTGAGTCATCTAGAAGATTTTTATTCGCGCCGAAAGCGTATACGTACTTCCCCCAGAAGAATATCGTCACCATCTATTAACTGTACTCCCCAACCTGGCACCTGCTCACCGTTAACCCATGTCCCACTTGTGCTCCCAGCGTCATATATTCGATAGTCGCTACCTTCCAAAAGGATACGCGCATGGACACGAGACACGGTAATGTCGTTGGCAAAGGCAATATCAGACTGGGCAGGATTCCGACCAAGCCGATGTTCAATTGCAGATAAATTGATGGTGGGGGGCATTCTTGTTACAGATTCAAGAATCTCTAGGTAGGATATGCCAGTGGCAGTAACAGCCGTAGAATCGGCCGCCGTCTGGGGGGGTAGGCCATAGGCTGCATCACTATTGTCACTTACTATTGTTCTTGCCTTTCCACCTTTTCTTCGGCGTTGGATCGCCAGCAGCAGTGCTAGAAGCACAGCTAGTAGAAGGGCGATCAGAAAACAACCGCCGACTAAATTCAAGACACGATTGCTCAGAAATCCTCCTGATTGGATATCTTCAGGTACTTGCTCCTGGCCTTCGATTACAGTCAGTGTAATTAGAGGGCTGGTTGCTTTGTGGTCTTGTTCATCCACTATGGATACCTGTAACGTATTCGGACCATAGTTGAAACTACTGATTTCGACATTAAATCGATCGATATCGCGGACGTCGATTTCTTGGGCAACAACGCCATTTACAATCAACTCGGCCCCTGTTAACTCGCGTTCTATACCATCAAGCCAACTCAGTTGAGTAGAGAATGACAAGGAGACGGGTTCATCTAGATTCTCAAGTGTCAACTCGCGGCTTTCTGGCGGTAAGTCGATAAATATCGATGGCGCAGATGTAGCAATGGTAACAACCGTTTCAGCCTGTATATTCGGATTACTTCGAAGCCCGAGGGTGACCTCAAATGTTCCGCTGCTAAAGTTCTCCGGAATATATTGAATAACCTGATGATTGCGAAGGGTGCTTAGGCGATCCCAGATAGCTTGTATTTCGCTCTCCGCTTCAAGCTGAGTCGCCAAGCCGCCGCTATCAACTGCAACCTGGGCTAAGTAATCCTGCCCAGCCTGCTGACTGAAAGATTGCAGATTTTCATTTTGTAGCCAAATTGTATGAATTGGAATTCCTAGGGCGGCTGCTCGTCCGGCTAACTCTTCGGGTAAAACCCCGGTGCTTACAACATCAGTTCCATCAGTCATCAGAACGATGGACATTGATAAGTCATCCTCCGGTCTAAGCGACTCCATCTCTTTTAACAAGCCATCTACGCTATCCAATAGAGCTGTCGGCCCGTCCTGGGTTTCAAATGGATCGGCGAAAAAATTGCGGATGCTGTTGTAGAAATTTGTCGGAGGAAGCAACTGGATCGTGCTTAATTCGCCGACTTGATATATGGCGATGTAATCCACCATTTCTTCCATTTCGGGCGGGCTGGTAAATTGTTCAATTACTTGCTGAATCAATTCAAGCTGGTTTGTGACCCCAGGAGGTGTGTCCACCACAAAGACGGTAAATGTGCCGGCTTTATAGTCGCCAATTACAGAGACATCAAGTACTTCTTGACCATCGTGCTCCAGATAAATTGTTTCACTGGTCAAATTCAAGGGCACACCTGCAGCATCTGTGCCGTAGCTCCGCAGTAAAATGGTTGGGGCTGTCGAAGTATCACTGCTCGCGATGACCAGGCGAGGGCCGACTGTTTCTTCTGCTTCACCCTCATCCTCTTGCGCCGAAGCGATTGGGTGGAGCGAAATGCTCCATAGACTGACGCCCAATAGGACTAAAATGGCTATGGTTCTCCCCGTTAGCCACTTTTTCTTGTTCATAGCTGACAACCTTCTAATAACGAGAAGCCAACAACGACACCGTCTGGCAGTTGATCTGGCAGCCAGCAGACCAGCCACCATCGCCGGTATATGACCGAGAGTTTTATTGTTATGGAAACATACAGCCACTCAAGAGGGAAGTCAAGAGTTTGCACGTCACGGACGATAAAATTATACTGCGCCTGTTCATCTTGGATAATTCGTTCGGTAACAACCAAGCGAGATTTCGGCTAATAGGAGCATTGCGGAAGGTGCAGCAGCAAAAACGGCCGTTTTTGCCGAGAACAAGATTCATCCCAATCATTTTGTCATTATTGTTTGGCTTGACCCTGTCTGTGCCAGTCGTCGCCCAAGGCGAGGGGGCACGACTTTTCATTACCGAAGTGCAAACTTCTGAATTTCCGGACGTTTCGTTTAATCTCTTTGCTGTCGATCTAGAAAATCGCATCATTACAGATTATACGAATCTAGTATTGCAGGAAGACCAGCGCACGATAAGTGACTTTGATACCGACTCGTTAGATGTTGGCACAGACCTGTTCATTGTCTTGGATGCTGATTCGACTATAGAACAGATTGACGAGGAAGGGGGCCAGACCAGACGCGAAAAGGTGCGCGATAGCATCATTCGTTACGCCAATTTCTTCATGGATCCGATGCAACTTGATCGGGTAACGCTCATCGTACCTGAAGGGCAAGATGCTCGCATTCTGGATAACCCCGGTTTGTCTTTTCCTAACGAAGTCATTAACGCCGTGAACTTTTATGAAACAGGCGAACTTAGTGAACCGGCGCTTGATCTGCTAATGCAGGTTGCCTTAGATCAAGCTGCCCTTAGCAAAGAAGAGGGACGTTCCCAGGCAATTTTGCTTTTTACCGATGCTGGACAATTAGACGAGCAACTTGACCTGGATTTATGGGCTGAGGCTGCCCAAGAAGCTGGTATCACAGCTTATGTGGCCATCCTTGGTACCCGGGCTGATTCGGATGAGATCGCTCATGCAGCTCGCCTGGTGGAGCCTAGCGGCGGAACTTTTGCTCATATGCCCGAGCCCCTACGAGTCGATGATCTCTATAGTAATATCCAGAGTCGCGCCGAACGATTGAGGGTCAGCTATCGTTCTAAATTGAATGAGGCTGGAAGCCATACCCTTTCAGCCCAGCTGGATAGTGCTCAGTCCGATGAAATCATTGAACTGCTAATTGAGCCACCGGAGGTGGCATTGGCGGTTGACAATAGCCGGCCTATCCGTCGGGTAGCCGCCCAACCCGATACACCAATTGACCAAATGGAGCCGACTCATCAGCCGCTCGTTGCCCAAGTCTCTTGGCCAGATAAACATCCCAGGAATCTTGAATCGTCTGTCCTCCTTCTGAATGGGACGGAAATGCCCGTTGAAAACGCCATCCTTGGCGATGATGGTTTATTGACTTTTGACTGGGATATCCGCTTCTTGGAAGAAGGAATCTACAATGTTCAGGTCCAGGTGATTGATGAGCTTGAACTATCTACCAGTAGTGATCCCTTGCCCTTAGAAATCATCATTGATAGACCGGGAGTGCTTCCGTCTCCGCCACCGACAACGGAGCCAGCTCTCGTTGTTACAGTTGTGCCTGAACCGGAACCGGATACCAGCCCAGTAAATACACTACTAATCGCTGGTGGTGTTGGCCTTTTCCTTGTGTTTTTGGTCATACTCATTATTGTCTTTGTGTTGTTACGCCGGCGTAATAGATCCGCCCCAACATCAGTGGGTCAGAATGAAGAGCCGATTGCTTCTCCTTCCAATATTCAGATCCAACCAACGGATTCTCCCCGGAATTTCGAACCTGGTGTCACTTATATCCAACCCCCGGGCTTTGATCCCGAGGGGCAAATTGAGGCCTTTCTAGAAGTGTTGGAACATGCTCAGGAACATGAAAGCATGATTCCGCTATCCGGGAACAACATCTCCCTTGGACGTGATGCCAAACGTTCGCAAATCGTTTTCCAGGATCGAAGCGTCTCTCGTTTACATGCCCGTATCATCAAAAGTCAGGATAGCTACCGGATCTATGATGAGGGAAGCTCAAGCGGAACTTATGTCAACTATGAAAAATTAGGACTCTCTCCCCAGCCATTAAATGACCAGGACCGAATTCATCTTGGCCGGGTACATTTACGTTTTCGGCGATCCTGACATTTTCTTCAGGTCTCAGCGAATCATTGCCCTGGCCTGAGAAACAGCGAAAATCACGGCTGTCTGAATCGTAATCGTACGGCCCCCAGACGGATCTCGTCGCCATCTACTAACTGTATACCATATTCAGGTACTCGTTGCTCATTAACCCAGGTTCCGCTCGTAGATTGTTCGTCATACAAACGATATTCAGTGCCCTCCTGGGCGATAGTCGAATGCAGGCGAGATACAGTGCCATCGTTCTGGAAAACAATGTTGGCTTGATTGGAAGAACGGCCGAGACGGAATTCTACCTCATCCAAATCAATCCGTGATGGCATGGTGCTAGTCGATTCAAGCACTTCAAGAAATGCAGATGGCTGGCCACCCTTTTTGCTGGTCGAACGCTTGCCACTTACGTCTGAAGAGTAACGGTGTGCTTGCTGCTGTGTTCTTTTTGCACCCGACACTTGTCTTTGGACGCTGTATACATCTTGGAAGTACGTGCGCAAGAAAGGTACCCGCATGAGCAATCTTGGCAATCCCAAGCGTTGTATAAGCGAATTGTTACGACCGGCTACGGAGATTCCGATAATAAGGACGAGAAGGAACAGAACCAAGAAGCAACCCCCAATGACTATGGCAAACCCGCTGATCCGTTGCCAAATACGACCGGCCAAACCGCGAGGGGCGACTTCTTCAGGTATTTCGTTTACTTCGCCTTGATCAATATTTAAAGTGATTTCTGGGCTAGTCGCTCTCCCTCCCTGATCGTCCACGACAGCGATCTGGACCTGGTTTGCTCCAAATCTCAAGTTCGCAAGTTCAACGTCAAAGCGATCTATATCACCTGGCTCGATATCTTGCACTACAAGCCCGTTCACCAACAGTTGGGCTTTCTCTATTTTCCTGTCTACGCCATCTAGCCAGGTTAAACTCGTAGAAAGCGACAGAGGAACAGGCTGGTCAAGGTTAGCTAGGGTAAGGGAACGACTTTCTGGTGGTAACTCAATGACGATACTGGGCGCGCCAGCAGGAAAGGTCACTATGGTAACATCTTGAACTGCCGGGTTGTTACGCAAACTGACTTCGACAGAATAGTCACCACCAGCAACGTCATTTGCCGTATATTGGATCGTCATTTGTTCGCGGAAAGTGGCGATTTGATCCCAAATGGGTCGTAGATCGTCAATCGTAGCCAGCGTAGTCGAAAGGGCTCTTGTCCCGGTAGCAATTTGGCTCAGGTACTGGCGTCCATCCGCCTTATCAGGAGCCGATAGAGATTGGTTATCTAAGAAAACTGTATGGATCGGGATGCCAAGTTCAACGGCGCGCCGGGGCACATCGGCCGCTTCAAACTGGCTGCTAACAATGTCAGTCCCGTCGCTCATTAGGACAATGTGCGTTGCCATATCTGGTCTTGGTTTTAACGCATCCAGATTATTCAAAAGTCCAATTGTACTGTCAATTAATGCGGTAGGGCCGCTCTTAGGAACCAAAGGCGATGCAAAAGCATTTTGGACACTATTTTGAAAATCCACCGGTGCCAAGATTTGGGTTGCAGCAAGTTCGTCAACGGAATATATTGCCACCGCGTCAACTTGCTCTTTCATCGTCGGTTCACTGGCATATTGCATGATTGCTTCTTGAATAATGGGAATTGAAGCAGCAACCCCTTGGGGAATATCGATCAGAAAAATCGCAAATGTTCCAGCTTCATAAGGGTTGGCAAGGGAAACATCTTCAACCTCTGTCCCGTTATGAATGACGACGAACGCAGATGGATCTAATACGACCGGATTACCTTGTCCATCCACAGCTAGAACGTGCAAACGAACAGCCGGTGCACTACTGGCGTCACTGCCGGTAACAATAATTTGGCTAGCTGAATCCTGCGCTATGGAAAGTGGAACCCATACAACCGTGATAGCTAGAAGCAGCAGCCCAATAAAAAGCCATAATCCAAGATGTCTTGAACGTCCAGGTTTTTGCATCGTCGTAACCCTTATTGACTAATATGGCAACGGAAGATCATGCTATAATTGGAATGAAACATAGGCAAAAGACTTTGTCGCAGTTAAAAATACCAGGTTTAGACACTGGGAAACGCGTTTGCACAGCATCTACTCCACCATACTATATATGGAGAGAATCCATTGGTTGTTGAAAACATACAGCCAGAGAAGGCTGATGTCAAGCAATCAAAGCAAGAATCGCCGTCGCCGTGCCACGACCAATATAAAAAATTTCAGCAGTAACCTTCAAACGATTTCAACTCCATGTACGATATCTGGATAACAGAAGCTGGACGAGAGTTACATCGCCAGACCTTGACCGAAGGAAACTGGCAATTAGGCCGCTCTCAAGATAATGAGATTCCTGTAGCCAATGGCAATATATCGAGGCGACATTTACGGCTGGTCGTATCTCAGTCAATTGTAACCGTCACCGATTTGGGCAGCACCAACGGAACGTGGTTAAATGGCCAGCAGCTAAACCCGAATCAACCGGTGCAATGGCCTCCGAATTCACAGCTCCAGATAGGATCTTTAACTTTACAGCTCACGCCTACCCCCGAACTTTCCAAACCCGAGGCGACTTCCGATCCTGTTCAGGTGGAGGAGATTGAAACTCAGCCAGAATCTTTGCCGGACTCCGAGACCTTTAAATATGCAACCTTACCGCAGGAGGCTTTCACAATTGTATGTCCAGTTGCTCAGCCTCGAATAACAGTACTTGGCCCGCAACCAATACTTATTGGTTCTGGATCTAGCTGTTCGATCCGCTTGTCAGGGTCCAACATTGCCAATCATCATGTTCTAGCAAAGCTGATTAACGGCAAGGTGGAAGTCACCAATATCGATGCAGTTTTACCCGCCTACCTAGGTAATGAATCCATGGAAATTGGCCAGCCTGCCCCATGGGATCGGCACGAAAAGTTGAGAATCGGTGACGCGATCCTCCATTTGAGCGAGGGAATGGCCGCCGAAAAACCATCCGCTTCAAGAACGAGTCTGGAAGATGATGATGGAAAAAGCTGGCGTTATCTTGCCGTGGTCCTTGGCGGAGGCTTGGTGCTGTTATGTTTGGCAACATTCATTTTTACCGCTATTCGAGGTGTTAATTGTGATGGTCTGAATCTAGGCTGTATATTTTCTACTGGCAGTGGAACGGAATCGGGTGGGTTGGCATTCCTGGCTGGAAATGCCACACCGACATTGGCCCTAATTGTTACAAATCCGGCTGTTTCTACAAGTGTGCCGATAGTTGAATTTTCTTTGGGCGACCCTACGCCAACTGCTGTACCCATGGACTGTGCCCCTGAGGGGAGCAGTGGGGCCGGCTGGATAGACTTGCCATTTCCTTATCAAGGTATACTGGATTTTTACGGGGGCAGTGCCGAGGATTTCAGGCGTATCTCTCAAAGAAGCAAATTTGGTGGGCGGATTAACTCCTTTTTTGATCATGAGTTTCCTGTTTACCCACCGATATTTGGAGGTCGCGAACCGGATAATCTCGACAACACTCTGGTGATCTTCAATGGGGTGCGTAGTGAGGACGCTTACTCTCAAGATTCTGAAGATTCTGACTGGTATTCAGGACACTCAGGGATTGACTTTGCGCCTGCAAATCCCCGTGAAGCTACAACCCCCATTCTGGCAGCGGCCGAAGGGCGATTGATACTGGCGAAGATTGATAAAGATGAAAACCATATGGTCTGGCTAGAGCATGACCCTGATGGTGACGGTCGTTTTCAATATGCCACGCTGTATTTTCACCTTAATCCTGATGAATTCTTTTTCAATATGACCGACATGGAAGAAAGCGCTCCAATCGACGCTGGGCAACGCATCGGTACTATGGGAACTACGGGTAGGAGCACTGGTATTCACTTGCACTTCGAGGTTCGCCACGACGCTGATGGTGATGGTCGCTTCACGATTTTTGAACGCGTAGACCCATATGGCTGGTTCCCAAGCCAGGAAATTATAGACGATCCTTGGGCAATCTTAGCTAGTTGGATTGACAGTGAGGGAGATTCCTACGAACACCCGGGAATCGAAAGTCAGTATTTATGGAAGCATCCCTTGGTTGATGTAGTAGATTCCGCAGGAGAGTGCCAACAAGTTACTAATGTAAAAGTTGATCTATACAACGTGTTAGGCTGGGCGGTAGTCGATCCTGGCTTTACTTATATTGCCCGCAGTGAACAAGGCGAAATCCTGGAGGTGGGCCAGCCTCACCGTCGGACTATTACCCTTTTGGACGAAGATCTCGATGGTATAGATCCTACTACCATAAGTCTCGAATGGCTCGATCCCCGGCTTGACACTTGGTTTACCTATAAGAAAGCGGAGCCCGAACCTAATTCCATCGGTGGCTATACTTTTAGTGCCATCGTCGATAAGACCGGACGGTACGTTCTGGTTGCCAAGGAGATTGTGGATCGAGTACCACCGGTAACCGCTATTCGCCTTTCAGGAGAAACAGTCGGGGAAAACAATACTTACAGTGATTCAGTTGTCGTAACGTTGGCGCCTGCGGATAGAGGTCTGATACAATCAGAGATAAGCGAGACTCAGTACAGTCTTGATTGCGGCCAGAATTGGACAACCTATACTGAACCATTCAACGTGACATTGTCTACCGATCATACTTGTGGTGATGTCACCGCATCATCTGAAACTATCGAACTTAGTCAGAATGATTTTCTTTTGCTTGCTCTCAGTGAAGATTCAGAGAAAAATATAGAACAACCCCCAGCGCAGATTCGCTTTCGGATCGAATGAAGATAGGAACTTAGAATGCGACCAGCGATAGAGATCACCCACCCTGATGGCCGAAAAGAAACAGTGCAGTTGACTAATGACCGCACTGTCATTGGTCGAGGAACAAAAGCGGGGATACGAATAAATGATAATCGGATCTCCCGTGAGCATTGTGCTATTGAAATTAGGGGAGACAGTGTCTATGTCGTTGATCTCGGTGGAAGCAACGGAACATGGATTGGCTCGACTAAGATCCTCGCCAACGTCCGCGAACCATTTCCGGTTGATTCAATCGTTCACGTCGGACCGGCTCAGCTGCAGCGTATTTCGACCACACCCCAATATAATCCAGAACAAGACTTGGAATCGCAGGCTTTTGTTCCAGTTGTGCCCCAGCGACCATCTTCAGGAGGTCAGGGGGGACAAGTGGCTCCGCCACCACCCCAGGCAGCAGTGGCTGGCACTTCCCCTGCTGGACAGTCGGCGGCAACGCTACAGCCTCTAGTAGGGCAAGTAAGTATGGTGGCCGGGGAACGTGCTAACCTGCAGCTTGCTATCACCAACCAAAGCAAGATCGTCGATCATTACACATTTTCGGTCGTTGGGTTGCCTACAACTTGGGTTACCTTACCTAAAGCAGGCGTCGAGCTTCTGCCCCGGCAAAATGGCAATTTGGACATTGGAATCCATCCTCCACGAGACTCTCGTACATCAGCCGGTATTCATTCTGTGCATATCGCTTTGCTCAATCGCCAAGGTCAAATTGTTGCCGAAACGACGGTTCAGCTTGAAATAGCCGCCTTTGATGACTTGATCCTTGACGTCAGACCTAATCCCTACCAGAGTCGTTCAGGCGGCACTCTTTTACTGACAATAGAAAATCATGGAAATGCGGAGACTGACTACCGGGTTGATGTGATCGAGCCGAGTGACGCCCTGGAAATTAACGTAGAACCGCCAAGTGGCAAGGTTGCTCCTCAGCAGAGTCGTCAAAGCCAAGTCCATGTCCGACCACGCAAACGAAATTGGATGGGTGACGCCCGGCGAATGTCTCTGACAATAACTGTTACCAGTCCACAGGAATCAAAAACCGTCTCACCGGCTTATACCCAGTTAGCAACTATTCCGCGCTGGTTACCCATTCTTTTACTTCTTGCTTGCTGCGTAATCATCCCCCTATTTGCCTTTTTGGCTTGGCCAGAAGTTAAGCCCGCCTTGTTTCCAACCGCTACAACGGTTCCTACCAATACGCCCGAACATACGCCTACACCAACTCAAGATATCCCGGCTACCCAGACGGCAACTAGAGCGATTTGGCTGGAGCAGGATGACGATGGTGACGGACTGTTAAATAGCGAGGAACTTGAGAGTAACACGCTTCCAAATGCCAAGGATACCGACGGCGACGATCTGAGCGACTTTGACGAACTTAAGAAACATGGAACGGACCCAACTAATCGGGACACAGACGGTGACACTGTTCCAGATGGTCAGGAAGTAAATGACGTCTGTCTGAGCCCGATTAGCCCTGATACTGACCTGGATGGCATGAGAGATGATATTGATCCGGATTCTTGTACGGGCGTAACCCCGACGCCTTCGCCAGTACCGGATTTTGCTTTAGGTGGACAGGTCCATACAAGCGATCATTTGGACATTTTGGAAGATGCCCGCATGAATTGGGTGAAAATCCAGTTGCGATTCGGACTTGGTGCTGATGCTGCCTCTACGGTGCAAGATGCTGCCAAATTTAAGGAAAAGGGATTTAAGCTTCTTTTGAGTGTTGTTGGCAATAAAGAGGAATTGGAACGAGGAGGAGGTTATAACCAGGCCTTCGCCAATTTTTTGGGCGAAATCGCTCCGGTTGCCGATGGCATTGAGGTCTGGAATGAACCTAATATTCAGAATGAATGGCCGGTTGGAAGGATAAACCCCTCAGACTATACCGAGTTGTTACGCTTGTCCTATGATGCTATTAAGTCCACCAATCCACGGGCGCTCGTTATCAGCGCTGCCCCAGCGCCAACTGGAGTAAACAACGAAACGGTTATGTCTGATGATCGTTATATACAAGGTATGATGGCTGCCGGTGCGCGCAACTATATGGATTGCATCGGTATTCATTACAATGCTGGAGCGACGCCTCCAGGCGATACAAGTGGTCATCCGTCTGATAGTACCGGTCATTATTCCTATTACTTCTTACCGATGGTCGACTTATACTTCGATGCCTTCAATCCATCGGGATCGAGCAAACTTCTGCCGGTTTGCTTCACGGAAATCGGGTTTTTAACACCTGATGGATTTGATCAGTCATTGGCCCAGACCGGGGCAAACAATTTTTTATGGGCAGAGGGAACATCAGAACGTGATCAGGCTGAGTGGTTAGAGGAAGCTCTCTTGCGCTCCTGCCGAAGCGGCAAGGTAAAATTATTCATCGTCTGGAATGTTGATTTTGAGAGCTACGGGCAGGACCCGCAAGCCGGTTATGCCATATTGCGACCCGATGAAGACTGTCCTTCTTGTGAAACGCTTAGTCGGGCAGTTGGTGTCTTGAGAAATGAAGGCTGCATGCGCTGATAAGGCCTGTCAAATGGTTCAAATACACAAATGAGTCAACGACCTACTATCCTTTTCATATTAACTTTGCTCCTGGTTGGTTTATCATGTCAATTGCCAGGTAGTACAGAAGAGCCAACACCGACTGCCACGGTGCAGCCAACGCCAACCTTGGCCCCTACGGCTACGCCTGATCCTGATTCTACTCCGCTCGGAGCATTGGCAACTGAGACGACTGAAGGCTCAGGAAACAGCACAGTAGAGGAAAATCAGGGGACAAACGAAGAGAGCACACCTGAATCGGGAACGTCCTCAAACGGCAACACATCTACGGAAAATCCAGAAGCCACCGCTGATCCGCAGAATGGTAGCGACGGCGGGGGTAATGGCTCAGGGGAATCAACTGCCGCGGCCTGTCCTACAGGCGGGCAAAATCTTCTCCTTAACCCCAGTTTCGAAGGCGAGTACAAACCCTTTGGTGCGATTAGGGAGCTTAATCACGCTCCAAACTGGTTCCCTTGGTGGCAGGATAGCGGCGGTAATTTCCGCCCAGAGTATAAACCGGCCGAGCTATCAACGGCTCCAAATAGGATTCACAGCGGTAACCAATCGCAGCAATATTTTAAGAGCTTTGGCCAGTTTAAGGCTGGCCTGTTCCAATCAGTCCTGAATATCCCAGCTGGAAGCCGGCTCCAGTTTAGTGCATTTGGGCAAGCTTGGTCTTGCGAAGAGTTCAGAACTTGTTCGGACGGGAGTTCAGTTAATCCGGCCAATATGTTAATGCGTGTGGGTATTGATCCCACCGGTGACACTAATTACACTGCCAACACCATCATTTGGTCACCCTATTTTAACCCACTGGATAGTTGGCAAGTCGCCTGTATTGAGGCCATTGCAGAGAGGGATATAGTTACTGTTTATCTGTGGGCGTCACCCGATGGTCCTCGTCAAAACCAGGATGTTTACTGGGACGATGCCAGTCTTGTTGTGGTGCCATGAGTGAGTTTAGCTACTTCAATTATAGGACCGTAGACAGTTTGCAAAGCACATAGCTTGCCAATATACTGTCTACGCAGTCGGAGAATTCTCAAGTAATGCCATGATTCAGCTAATGAAAAGACCCCGAAATTTTTCGTTGATACCGTTATTCCTTACCATGCTTTTCCTCCTGAGCTTTTCATCTGTTTGGGCTCAAGCAGAGTCTCGCTTGGAGATAACTACAGTGGATGCCTCAGAGTTTCCGGTTATACGGCTTAGATTGATTGCTACAGATGGCGAAAATAGACGTGTTCAGAATCTTGATGGTTTGATTCTCGTTGAGGATGGAGCTTCAGTTGACGCTTACGAAACCAGTGAATTGCCAGTTGGCACTGAAGTGATTTTTGTTATCGATGCTAACTCCACGATTGATGATCGAGATGAAGCTGGGGGCTTAACTCGCCGCGAGAAGGTTCGGGAGAGTATCATCCGCTATGCGAACGATTTTATGGACCAGAGCCAGCTAGATCGGGTAAGCATCGTGGTGCCAGGAGATGATGGTTCAGCCACGCTATTGCTAGATCGGGCGATGTTTCCTAACGCAGTTATCAACGAAATAAATTTTTACGAAACAAATCATGCGAGTCCATCACCCTCAAATGAGATGCTGCAGCTAGCACTTGACCGGGCTGCTGCCGGCAGAGAAGAGGGTCGTTATCAAGCAATTGTCCTTTTTTCCGATGCAGGTGAATTGGACCAACAACTTGACTATCCCGCCTTGATTGAGGCAGCCCAAGCGATAAACATCCCCATTTTTTCGGCCATCTTAGGCGCCCGTGCTGATCAAAACGAAATAGATAATGTCACTAGACTTGCGGAACCGACCCGGGGTGGATTTGTGCATATGCCCGAACCTGTCGACACAGATCCAATCTTTGCTCAGATTCAGGAATATAAACCACAACATGAGATTAGCTACGAGTCTCAAATCGCATCCAGCGGGCCACACGAATTAGAATTGAATCTGGATGGAGCTCAAGCAGTATCTCAGTTTGAAGTTGTGGTTGAGCCGCCGGTTACAGAGATTATCGTAGATAACAGTCAGCCTATCCGGCGGGTTGTTCCATCGCCTGATTCGCCTCTAAACGAAGCTGAGCCCGCTACTCAACCCATTGTGGCTCAAATAATATGGACGGATGGTCATCCGAGAGCAATCGTTGAGGCAACGCTATCTGTAAATGGCACTGCTCAACCTGCGAGTTCCGAGCCTGAAATGAGTGAAGAGGGCTTGATAACGCTTGATTGGGATATAAGTAATTTGGACGATGGTAGTTACCAACTGGTGGTCAGTGTCGTCGACCAGTTGGGAATGCAGGGACAAGGTGACGCTTTGACAATGATGGTCGAAGTCGATGGCCGGGCGCCTGCTGATGTACCTGTGGATGGTTCAGAATCGGAGGCACAAGATCCCGAAGATGTTCCAGAAGATTCTGCTACTACGGATCTGGCTCAGAATGCTGGCATCGCGGGGCTTGCCGTTGGATTGGTAGCCCTGGTTGTGGCTGTTGTGGTCCTGATTATTGTCGTAGTATTGTTGCGTCGCCGCAGTTCAACGCCTGCTGAACCACCACCTCCAGTTCCAACGGCGGCCGCCGATCATGAATCCACTCAAGTGATTAGACCAGCCTTCGCGGCTAAGCCAGTTTCAAACGCTTACCTTGAACCATTGGATAATGCGCCCGAGCATAGAGGAACAATCCCCATTGCTACGGGTAACGTAACGATTGGTCGCGATCCGAACCTAGCCCAGATCGTATTTACCGATAAGAGTGTTTCCCGATTGCACGCCCGGATCACCGAAGAAAGGGGCGTATTTCAACTTTATGATGAGGGTAGTGCTAGCGGCACCTATATCAATTTTGAGCAAGTCAGTCTTAGGCCGCAGGTGCTTAAAGATAACGATGAGGTGCACATCGGACAGGTTCACTTGCGCTTTCATGCGACTGTCGCGGCCGACGATTCCGACTCTACTCAGGTTATGCCTTCACCTCTGCGACCACAGACGGCACCGCAACCGGCTCCAGAACAGGAAGATTTTAGCACTCAGCCATATATGCCTAACCAGCCACCGCCAGCCGGTCAGCAGCCTCCGCCAGCGGACGACCAGCAGTCAGACGGCGATGAAGACGATGTGTCTACCCAGCCATATATGCCTCATTCACCCAGACAGTAGTGAATCCTGAATAGTATTAGTTATTAGTTAAAGAGAATGGAACGAATACAGATTGGTAGCAAACTGAAGGTTGGTTACCGCACTCACGAAGGTATGAGCGGTAAACACAATGAGGATTTCCTCGGCGTATTTGCCTGGAAAGTCAGCGATTCCGCAACATTTTATCTTGGGGTCGTGGCCGACGGGGTGGGTGGACAAACGGCCGGAGAAGTAGCTAGCCATCTAACGGTTACGACAATACAAGAATACTTCGACAAGTTGCCACAACTTGATGATATAAGCAATCATTTAGAGCAATCCATCTTGGCGGCTAATGAAGCTGTATATAGAGCTAGCCAGGAAAATTCAGAATATCAAGGCATGAGCACGACAGTGGCCATGGCCGCGATATTCGAAAACAGATTGTATACGGCCTATGTTGGCGACAGTAGACTGTACCTGATGCGAGACGGTCGATTGATACAAATTTCTGTTGACCATACCTGGGCGCAAGAGGCGATTGAAGCCGGTCTGCTGACACCCGCGGAAGCAAAAACGCATCCAAATCGAAATGTCATTCGACGACACCTTGGGGGTGGGTTAAATGTCCAGGTTGATCATCGTCTCGTTTTGGAGCCAGCTCTTTCCCCAAGTGGGGCCGAAGGCAACCAAGGCACTCCTGTGCGAGCCAGCGACACGATTCTCATCTGTAGCGATGGCCTCACCGACATGATTGGAGATGATTCGGTTCACGAATCACTGCACAATCACTTTTATGACTTGCCTACAGCATCGTCTGAATTAATCGACAAAGCCAATGCCGCCGGTGGTCGAGATAATATTACAGTTGTTATTTTGCAAATCCCCGGCGAAGCACCGGCAGCAATCGTCGCCCCAATTCCAGCAGCAGCCACGGCCGCCGCCGCGCCAGCCGCGGCAAGCATAACATCCACTGCAGCTCCTATTGCCGCAGCTGCTGGACCAGTAGTTGCCCAACCAGGACCAGAAAAATCTGGTAGCAGAGCAATATGGCTAGTCATTGGTGCAATCGTCCTATTGTTTCTCCTTGGTGCAGCGGCCGTCGCTGTATTTCTGATGAGCAGTTCCAGGAGAAATGCTCCAACACCCGAAGCGACAAGCGCCTCCTCCACCGAGGATGAGGCCACCTTGCCTGCCGGCGCTCCGGCGACTGCAGCGATCTTGCTTACCGGGGCTGCATCCGGTGGCCAAGATGGTTCCGATCCTCTGAGTACTCCTGAACTCATACCTACTTTAAGGTCGACGGCGACCCCAACGCCACTTCCAAGCATTGTTCCAACTGAGGCTGGTACAAGCGTTCCTGTTTTGTCTCCAACGGCGACGACTTCATCTGGCTCAGGATCTTCAAATGGTGGTTCATCACCTAAACGAACATCGACTTCGCGTCCGCCCACGTCAGCGCCACCAACAGCTACTGCGCCATCGGCAACCAATGCGCCACCGGCTACCGATCCACCACCAACCGATCCACCACCGACCGATCCACCACCGACCGATCCACCACCAACAGCCGTGGTGCCACCTACTACCAATGCCCGAGGCCCGGGCTCTTGAGGTATCGAGCAATCGCCTTCAACTGATTAGAAGAAGTGAATCATATTTCATCTCGCGAGACTAACGAAGGCAACCGTTAGAGCCTAAGCTTTAGGAACGATGGATATTTAAAAGGTCTTGCGGATATTGTCTATCGATCTAGGAACCGATCATCATGGAACTTAACATCAATAAACTCGACGAGGTGTGGACGGCCGATGATAAGAAATTGGGGTTAGCTCAGAAGCTCTTTCATCGCTTAGGTGATATCAACCCTGAATTGCAGCTTTATGCTAGTTATCTCGTGGTGGAGAACTTTAAGTACGGTGAGGTCTTTTATATACCCACAGACTTTATCTCTGAACCCCAAGACGAGTCACAACGGCTCACACTCCTGATGACCCATAAGCAGATTCTACAGCGTACCTGGTTTCGCATGCCGAACTTTGTGGCCAGCGACCAGGCTCGTAAAGAATCTCTAGGCGAAGCCTAATTCGTTTTTCCCGTGAGATTTATACAAGCTATCATTTTCGATATGGATGGTCTGATGGTGGACTCGGAGCCGTTGGCCCGGCAAGCTTGGCAGCAGGTCTTAAGCCTCTACCAGCTAACCCTAGAGGATGATCTATATCGACAGATGATAGGGCTTAGATTGGAGGAGTGCGCCAGATTACTGAAGGAAAAACTCAATCTGGCAGCGAGTCCTTCCCTATTAGGCCGGCAAAAAGAGCAATATCTGTCTCAACTTAGGGGGCAAGGAGTGCCGCCCATGGCCGGTTTAAATGAGTTAATGGCTGAGATATCGCGTCATCAAATACCTTGGGCGGTCGCCACGTCAAGCCCAAGAAACCATGCTGAAGAAGTTTTGGACCAATTAGATTATTTGTCATCCTGCAGAGCAATTGCCGCCGGTGATGAAGTGGATGAGGGGAAACCAGCCCCTGACATTTACTTGCTGGCGGCTGAGCGCCTGAATATGGAGCCCTCTAAATGCCTGTCTCTAGAAGATTCTGGCCCCGGCGCCAAGGCGGCCGTAGCGGCTGGAACTCGGACAGTCGTCGTACCCAATGAGCAGACAAACGACCAGAATTTTGAGTTTGTCTATAAGGTTTATGGCTCCCTGAATGATGTGGCCCGGGAATTTAACGAACTTCTAGAAGCTGAATCTTGAGCACACTCATGCTTTGTTGATGGCCGATGATGCATTTGTTAAGCCTCTAATTCATGGGCACTCTATGGCTCTAGTTAGTCTCACAATTGGTATTGTTGCCGGTATTGGCTAATCTGCTGCGAAATGAGTTCTTGCTGCTTGGTTGCGGTCGTCACTGGTTCGTTTAAGGTCGATTGATAAACTGACTGGAAGGTTTCCACGTGGTCAACCGTAGTTGATGCCTTGTCCAATGCGTTTTCTCGGACAGGTTTGATGAGCCGACGCTGAAGGCGAGGCTGGCCTTCATCATCAGCTAGCCACAATTTAAGGGGAGCATTAATCTTGTTTTCGAACTCGGCTATTGTTTCTGGAATATCTGCCAGTAGATCTGAGAGTGCTTGCATCACATTGGAGGCCTTGTCGCCCAGACCGAAGGGTAGCCAGCGAAGCATATCCTGAAACCACCGGTTTAATAATTGAATAAAGGAATCAGTCGCTTCTAGAGCGTTCTTCAGTGCTTGCTCAACCGCCTCATAAGAATTCCCCAGAAGATCGATGCGATTAGCAAGCCAGTTTTGGCCATCTTCAAGCTTCGGAAGTTGTTCCTCTAATTCTGTGAGGGCTTGCTGTCCGGCCTCGAGACCTTCTCTAACCAACGGAACGTCGGACATTAATCCTTCCATCACGCCCCCAACTGTAGCCAGGCCAGTTCCGACGATGGCCGGTAGATTCACTTCATCCAGCTGTTCGTAAAGCGTAACCAAACCGCGTAGTATTTCTACTTCTTCGCCAAGATTGGATGCCTTGCTATTAGCTTCTTCCAGATGGAAACGCCAGGCATCGTCGTTATTCTCTGGTGTTTTGCTAGACATTCTTTTGGCCAAATCTAATTCGCTTTGGGTTGCACTGAGCCGGATGTTCAAACGGGAATTCTCTGCTTGCACAGCCGCCAGCTGAGCTTGCAGTTCGGTTTGCTTGAGCGCAGAGGACGGTAACTTCTCCGCTGTTTGGGTCAGCGAGCTAATCTGTATGGGTCCGGCCGTTTTTGTACGATCTTTCAAAAGTAGACCAGCTGCTGCCCCGCTGGATGCTGCGGCCGCAGCCGTAACAATAGCCGCTTTCATAAACCCGCGCCTATTGACGTTTTTCCGGTCAATTTCTTTTGTCATTCTGCCACCTTCGTACAAAGTCAAGAACCAACTGGTTTCTATCCCCACGGTTCAATACGCAAATTGCCACAAAAATGTTGCAAAGATTCAATTAATTGAGAACAAACGTTCTTGTCTTAGGGATATTAGAAGGAGCGGGCGTGAACGAAGCGTGAGCTTGCCTAAGCGGGGGATCCTTTTATTGGAGCTCAGGACTCGAATATAGGCAGATCAACTTTCATAGCCAAATCTTCTAAGCGCCTGTTCGTTTTGGCGCCATTGGGGTTCGACTTTTACCCACAGTTCCAGATAGACTTTTCCCTCGATCAGTGCCTCGATTTCTTTGCGAGCGGCCGAGCCGATCTGTCTTAATTGGACGCCTTTTTTCCCGATTAATATTTTTTTGTGATTATTTCGCTCCACATAGATAGTTGCTTGAATATAAGTTACGCCGTTATCGCGCTCTTTAAATTCTTCTACCTTTGCCAATGCGCCATAAGGAATCTCATCCCGCATCTGAAGAAAAACCTGCTCCCGAATAAGTTCAGCGGCTATGTCACGGATAAAGGCATCAGTTGTCTGATCCATAGGATAAAATCGAGGCCCTTCCGGTAATTCCTGTACCAACAGTACGATAAGAGCCTGCAAGCCGAGACCTTCAAGCGCCGATATCAAAATCCAATTGGCAGTCGGTAATAGCGACTGGTATGATTCTGTTCGCTTAACGACCTCATCAGGAGCCAGTAAATCGCCCTTATTCATAACCAGAACAACACTACTTTCACGGGGAAGGGTTTGCAATATTTTCGCAATTTTCCGATCACCTGGTCCGGGCTCCTCACTTGCATCCACCATCCAGAGGACAATATCGGCATCATGCAACGATTCATTGGCAACTCCCACCATGAACTCGTCTAATTTGTGACGGGGTTTTACCAAACCCGGCGTATCAACAAAAACGATCTGATAATCAGGTTGCGTAATGATTCCCAGTTGACGGGTCCTGGTTGTCTGAGGTCGAGGCGAGACGATAGCTATCTTTTGTTTCAAAAGAGCGTTGATTAATGTGCTTTTACCCACATTAGGCCTACCGATGACTGCCACTAATCCAGATCTGTGTCCTTCTGGCAGTAGTTCATCTTCTATCGAGGCAAAATCGAGGTCGGCCATTTCCGAAGGCTTATAGTCGTTTTCTTCCATGATTATTTATCCAATCTACTGGCATCAAGCTTTTATCCGAATATCGTATCTTCCCGATATGGCTTGAAGCAAAAAATAATAAGAATTTTCCACAAACGATAATTGATATTAGATTGTCCCAGAAAAATAAAGGTTCATCATCCTTTTCGGCCGCTTATTAAAGATCGCGTCAGATCTCCCTCTAATCTCACTAATCAAGCTCCGTCTTATCTTGGTGATCGTTACGAATGTATCGTTGCCGTCCAACTAAAATGATAATGATCACTATGCATAAGATAATAATAACGAAGTCTGCTAACGAATCAAGCCGAAATACACCGAATTTTGGCGCTTCATCACCACGATAGAAGCCAACTATGAGTCGCCCTATGCTTAGAGCCAACAGGGAAACCCAAAATATCAGTAATGGCCTTATTCGTCGGCCGATAATTAAGATGAAGCCCAGTGCAACAACACTCAGAATCAGGCCCATCCACTGGGTTTGGTAACGAAGGCCAAAGACGCCAAATGAGTCTGGTAAATCGGCTGCTAACGGACCGAACACAGTCTCCTGTCCATAAGCACACCCCTCAAGCCAGCAAGCAAACCAGGCAAAAACGCTCATCAAGATTATTGCCGGGGCTATCAATCCAGCATAGGGGCCAAATTTCGTCCCCTTCCGGCGTGCCCAAAGCCATAATGCCCCAAGGCCTGCTATCAAAACTCCATGATAACTGAGACCACCGCGCCAAACCAACCCGATTTCATCTAGATTTTCCTGGTAATAGGTCCAATTTAGCCCGACGAATAAGATGCGACCGCCAATGATGGCTATAAGAGAAGCCGCCAAGAGGCCATCAAGCCAACCTGGTCGTCGCTGGGTATCACGAATTTCTAGAAAGGCCGTCAAAGCGATTCCGGCAGCAATTCCTATTCCCAATACTACCGTATAGCTGTAAAGAAAGAATGGACCAAAGCGGGTCAAGATCGGGTGCATTGACGGCAATGGTAATTGAAGCCAACAGACGATGCAAAATCGATCCGATGATTCTATCCTTGAATCGAGTACAATCGAAGATGTTCAAAGGAGTTATATATGAAAAACAAAGTTTTGAATATGGGCCGGCAGAAAAGTATTGCTCTAGTTGCTCATGATAATAAGAAAGACGAAATGATTGACTGGGCTCGCTTTAACAAAGCAAGTTTGGACCGACATATTCTCTATGCGACTGGAACAACCGGAAGCGTATTACAAGAATCCGTGGGGCTGAAAATTACACAGCTACAAAGTGGTCCACTCGGGGGTGATCAGCAAATTGGGGCAAAAATCTCAGAAGGGGAGATCGATTTTTTGATCTTTTTCTGGGATCCCCTTGAAGCACAGCCCCACGATCCGGATGTCCGCGCCTTGTTACGAATGGCTGCCGTTTGGAATATACCAGTAGCTACCACCCTTGCCTCGGCCGATTTCATGTTCTCATCACCTTTAATGGAAAGAGAATATTCTCGTCGTCTAATTGACTATGATGAGTACAAAGAGCGTATGCGCCACAAGAAATTTCTAGCAGAATAAAGCAATTAGTCAGGTTCTTGGTAAATAACCACAATCAATATTGGGGATGATGACCACGACGAATACCGAAGTAAGAATTGTTAGGTCATACCAGTCAGGAGACGAGGTAAAGTTAGCGGATTTGATCAATCGATCAGACTCCACAGATCTGATTTCGGCTATCGAACTTGGAAAACAGATCCAGCAGCGCTTAAAACGAGGTGGGCGTTCCTGGATTATCTCCTTGGGAAACACGCCCGCTGGCTACGTCACCATTGCCCCGATTTCCGGCTTGCCCGGAATCTATGATTTGAACGGTGCTATCGTCCGCCAATATCGTCGCCAAGGGTTAGGCTCTGATCTTATTAACACTATCAAAAAAGAGTTAAAAAACGGTGATGTCCTTCAGTTATCTTTTGCTGTTGATTCGATAGAGTCTCCCGCTGCAGTTTTCTTACAGAAACAAGGATTCTTTATCGAGCACGTTGAATGGTCGATGATATTAAAGAACCTGTCTGATTTACCACCCTCAAATCTGCCTTCTCCTTATGTTATGCGAATCTTTGACAAGTCAACGGCCGCTAGTCTATTTAACCATTTATATGTTGAATCTTTTGTTTCGATGCCCTGGTATCAGCCATATCAGTCGAAACAAGAAGTCATCGCGGAACTAGATGATCCGGCCAATATGCTATTTCTTTTTCGGGGAGACGAACCAGTTGGTTTTGCCTGGCTTCGTTGGCATGGCTCCGATTCGGCTGAAATTGAGCCTATAGGAATAATTGATAACTATCGTGGAAAAGGCTTAGGGAAGGCCTTACTAATACTGGTGCTGAACCGGCTTAAGAAATCAGAGGTTGAATTGGTTCGCCTTGGTGTTTGGAAATCCAATACAATTGCGGTCCATTTATATCAAAGCCTTGGATTTGAACAGCAGTTACATTTGATCTATTTGGCCATTAAAATTGAAAGGTGAAATATTAATGAGCTCAATAGTATTTGGCTTTACCTTTTGTTGTCTAGCCTTTACAATGGTCATCTACTAGTCATCAGGGTCAATACGCGTATCCACCTAGAACTTCTATAAGTACGATTGGCTTCTTATTCATATTGACTAAACTGATTGCCCCAAAAGGATTCATATGGCTAAGCAAAATTGGCAAAGCTAGACCATAGAAAAGCAACGACAACTGAGATCATTGAGGAAATCCACATTAGATTCTCGTTGATGTTTACATCAAACAGTCACGCTGAATCCGCTCTGCTAAATTTCTTTTATTAAATTGGGAATTTTTTCGCACAATATTAGGATGGTCCTAAATGTTTAGAACGATAAACGATGTCCAGGATAAACTTGGCAGCCAACAATACATTGCCTCGGAAGAGATCTCCACTGTCGTCTATCTGGCCCAGGATCTATGTAAGCCGATATTGACCGAAGGACCTGCTGGCGTAGGCAAAACTGAACTCGCCAAAGCCTGGGCTGGCGCCCTTGGGTTTCCTCTCATTCGTCTTCAGTGCTATGAGGGTCTTGATGAGAGCAAAGCCTTGTATGAGTGGGAATATGCCAAACAAATGCTTTACACTCAGCTGTTACGCGATACGTTGCGTGATGTCTTAAGCGAAGCAAAAAGCTTGACTGATGCGGCCGATCGACTTGCCCAGGAGGAAGATGTCTTCTTCTCCGATAAGTTCCTACTTCCAAGGCCATTGCTAAAGGCGCTATTGTCCGAAGAGCCTGTGGTGTTGCTTATCGATGAAATCGATAGAGCTGATGTGGAGTTTGAGGCCTTCTTGCTCGAGGTACTTAGTGATTTTCAAGTCAGTATTCCAGAAATTGGTACAGTGGCTGCCATCCACCAACCAATGGTTGTCTTGACCAGCAACAACACTCGCGATTTGAGTGAGGCATTGAAGCGTCGCTGCCTCTATCTGTTTATCGACTATCCCCCATTAGAAGCTGAGCTCGATATCGTGCGCCTAAAAGTTCCAAACCTTAAGCCAGAATTAGCTAAGCAAGCCGTAGAGGTTGTTCAACAGTTGCGCCATATGGATTTGAGAAAGGTGCCGAGCATTAGCGAGACCCTTGATTGGGCTCGAGCGTTAGTCAGCCTTAATGCAGATTCAATTGACGAAGAAACCATGCGCCATACGCTTACGGTGTTACTGAAGTATGAGGCTGACGTAAAGCGAGCGCGCCGTCTCCTGGGTGGCAATGGAGGAAGGCGAAGCAAGGGAGGTCGTCTTGGACGATAGGATCGTAGATTTTATCCGTGGATTACGTGCAGCAGGAGTGCGGGTTTCGCTGGCCGAATCAATGGATGCTCTAAGGGCAACCGGCGTCCTGGGTATAGGCGATAAAACACTCTTCCGCCATTCACTAAGATCTACGCTCATTAAGGATAAGGATAATTTCCCGGTATTTGACGAATTGTTTCCCTTCTTTTTTGGAAGTGGAGGCCCACCGCTACAAAATGCCATGGAGGATATGAACCCAAACGAACAGGCGATGCTCAAAGCCGCCTTGTCGGCTATGAGCGGTCGCTTGCAACAGCTGATGGACTGGCTCACCAGTGGACAGGGACCGACAAAAGAAGAGCTGGAAGAGATGGCTCGACGCTCAGGCGCTCAATGGGCCAATAGTCCACGCGAAGCCCGCTGGGTAAGCCGGAGAATGTTACGCCAAATGGGTTTCCAACACTTGGAGGAACAGATAGGAGATCTTGTAGCCCATTTGCAGAGAATGGGTATGAGCCAAGAATCAATCGAAAAGTTGTTGGGCGTGGTTGACGCAAATCGCGAATCCTTAGCCGATCAGATAGCCCAGCAAGTAGGATTGCAAGTTGCCCGCGAACGAGCCGATAGCGCCCGAGATTTGCATGGCACCGATCTGATGCACAAACCTTTACAGTCCTTGACTGAACGAGAGGCTGATCTATTGCGACAAGAAGTGCAGCGGCTTGTCGCTCAGGTTAGGAGTCGGGCCGCCTTAAGACGCAAGCGTGGCAAGATTGGAAAATTCGATCCAAAATCTACAATTCGGGCCAATCAGCGATATGGGGGCGTGCCCTTTGAAGTGAAGTTTAAAAAGAAGAAGCTAAAGCCCAGTTTAGTTTTGGTATGTGACGTTTCTACTTCGATGCGACCCGTTGCTGAATTTATGCTCCGTCTTATTTACGAACTGCAGGATCAAGTCGCCAAAGCACGGAGTTTTGCCTTTAATGCCGATATGGAAGAAATCAGTGTGACCCTGTCAGGAAATCGAGCTGCCGACGCGGTTACCGAAGTTCTCTATAACATTCCGCCTGGTTACTATGCAACAGACTTAGGCAATAGCTTGGCAACATTATTTAAAGAATGGTCTGATTCCATAAACGGCCGGACCACGGTTATCATATTAGGTGATGGACGGAACAATTATAATTCACCGCGAATCGACTTGGTCAAACGGTTACAGCATCGGGCGAAACGACTTATATGGTTTAATCCAGAGCGCCGCCACCAATGGGGAACCGGCGATAGCGACATGCTCGATTATGAGCCACTCTGCGATGAGGTATTTCAGGTGCGTAACCTGGCCCAGCTTTCCGCAGCTGTTGATCAATTGTTGGTAATGAATTGAATTCCAGCAGAATCATTGTCTGTGACCAAGCTCGAATTCCAAAGCATGATCTTGCTGTAATTTAAGGCTAAACTTCGTCGTATTCCTCGATAGGAAGACAGACACAGAACAGATTTCGGTCGCCGTATACGTTGTCAATGCGGGCCACAGCAGGCCAGAATTTGTTCTCTTCCACCCAGGTAGCAGGGAAAGCCGCTTGTTTGCGCGAGTAAGGGCGCTCCCAATTTTCAGAGGCTATCATCAGCGCTGTATGTGGGCTGCCGACAACTGGGTTTTCAATAGGATCACTCCGTCCTTCCTCAATTTCCTGAATCTCTTGGCGTATCGATATGAGCGCATTACAGAATCGTTCCAATTCTTCCAATGACTCGCTCTCAGTCGGTTCAATCATCAATGTCCCTGGGACCGGGAACGACATGGTTGGCGCGTGAAACCCATAATCAATCAGCCGTTTGGCCACATCTTCAGCTTGAACCCCCGATGTTTGTTTTAAAGGGCGAACATCGATTATGCATTCATGGGCTACGCGATTGTTCCCGCCTTTGTACAACACTGGAAAATAGGGATCTAATCGGGTTGCCATGTAGTTGGCATTAAGTATGGCTACCTGTGTCGCCTTGGTCAATCCGTGATGACCCATCATGGCAATATAAGCGTAGGAAATGGGAAGAATACTTGAACTTCCCCAAGGCGCCGATGATACAGCGCCGATAGCCCGCTCACCTCCAACTGTAGTAACGATGGGATGCTCAGGCAAAAATGGAGCTAAATGTTCGGCCACACAAATTGGACCCATGCCGGGCCCTCCACCACCATGAGGAATGCAGAAGGTCTTGTGTAAGTTTAAATGGCAAACATCCCCGCCGAATAGGCCCGGCTTAGCGACGCCAACCAGCGCGTTCATGTTTGCTCCATCCAAATAAACTTGACCGCCATAGTCATGAACGATCTGGCATATGTCGCGGATTGCTTCTTCAAAGACGCCATGGGTTGAAGGGTAAGTTACCATTAAGGCCGCCAAATCGTCCTTGTGTTTAGTCGCCTTTTCGCGCAGATCCGATATATCAATATTGCCGCTTTCATCTGTTCGCACAACGACTACTTTCATACCTGCCATGACCGCGCTTGCTGGGTTTGTGCCATGGGCGGAACCTGGAATTAGACAAATATTGCGATGACCATCACCACGGCTTTTATGATAGGCGCGGATTACCAGTAGGCCTGTATATTCACCTTGCGAGCCTGCATTAGGTTGTAACGATACGGCCGAAAACCCCGTGATTTCGGCCAACCAAGTCTCCAACCGCCTAAAAAGCATCTGATAACCTTTTGTTTGCTCCAGTGGGGCGAAGGGATGTATCTGACCAAATTCTGGCCAGGTCACCGGATACATCTCGGTCGTCGCATTGAGCTTCATGGTGCAAGAACCCAGGGGGATCATCGAAAAAGTCAAGGATAGATCTCTTGATTGTAATCGGTAAATGTAACGCAACAATTCTGTCTCAGAGTGATATTGATGAAAGACCGGATGAGACATGAATTCTGAAGTGCGATTGTGAGGAGCCTGATAATTCAGATCTACTTCCGAAGCCATCTTTTTTAGATCAAACTGACCAGAAGCTGCCCCAAAAACAGCTAAAAGATCATGCACATCCTCTGCTGTCGTCGTCTCGTCCAACGAGATTCCTACCGTCCCATCCTGGTAATATCGTAGATTTATTTGTTGGGCTAGCGCCGCAGTCTTAATCTGTTCCTGGCTTAACAAAGCAGAACTGACTTTAATCGTGTCGAAAAAGGGTTCCCCGGGCAACGAATGGCCCAATTCCTTCAGACCATTTGCTAAAATGGTTGTCAGTAGCTGGGCGCGTTGGGCGATTTTCCTCAGTCCTTCAGGACCATGATAAACACCGTACATCGAGGCCATTACTGCCAAAAGAACCTGGGCGGTACAGATGTTACTGGTGGCCTTTTCTCGTCGAATATGTTGTTCCCGAGTCTGTAATGCCAGTCGCAAGGCCGGTGCGTCATTCACGTCTTTAGAAACGCCGACTAATCGACCTGGTAGTTGACGCCGGTACTTTTCTAAAGTAGCCATGTAGGCAGCATGAGGTCCGCCATATCCCAAGGGCACACCAAAGCGCTGGCTATTTCCAACCACAACATCGGCCCCAAACTCGCCTGGGGATCGTAACACTGTGAGAGCTAGCAAGTCCGCGGAAACGACCGTCATCGCTCCTACTTCGTGAGCTCGCTCGAAAAATGGACCATAGTCCAGGATTGCTCCGTCGGTCGCGGGATATTGAACTAAGACACCGAATATCTCTTCAGCAACTTCAAATTCTTCATGGTTTCCAACTATGATCTTAATACCGAGCGATTCAGCTCGCGTTTCGACCACGGCGATGACATGAGAATGGCACTTGTCTGAAACAAAAAATGTATTGGCTTGCGATTTACGAGGTAGCGATCTTTGACAGAAAGTCATGGCCTCTGCGGCCGCTGTTCCTTCATCCAGCATAGAAGCGTTTGCGATCTCCATGCCAGTCAGATCGCTGATCATTGTTTGAAAATTTAATAAGGCTTCAAGTCGTCCCTGGGCAATTTCAGCCTGGTATGGCGTATATTGAGTGTACCAGCCCGGATTTTCCATGATGTTGCGCTGGATGACTGGTGGAGTGATGCAGTTGCTATATCCCAAACCGATAAAGGAGCGGTATACTTGGTTTTGTTGGGCCAGCGTCCGCAACTCGCCTAAGATAGCCGACTCGCTGCAAGGCTCAGGTAAATCCAATTCGTTTGTTAGACGAATGATTGAAGGAACTGCCTCTTCAACCAGCTGAGCCAAAGAGTCCAGTCCTAATGATTCTAACATCTGCTGGATATCAGCATCTGAAGGCCCAATATGTCTATTGACATAACGATCGATAGGTTGCAACAAGATAGCATTTTCAATGTGGGGGGAGAGGCTCATGATATTTCCTTTTTATACGACAACAGGTAGTCAATTACCGGCTGTTTGAACTAGCCACGCTCGTCACAATACGCGCTGTAGGCAGCAGAATCCATCAACGAGTCCAATTCACCGGGATTTGAGAACTTCACCCGAATTAACCAACCTTCTCCATATGGATCGGAGTTGAGAGTTTCCGGTGCATCAGGGAGATCGTCATTTACTGCGACAATCTCGCCAGAAATCGGTATATACAGATCAGAAGCCGCTTTAACGGACTCAACGACGCCGAAAGTATCACCTTCCTGTAATTTTTCGCCTTCGCTGGGCAATTCGACGTATACGATATCCGATAGGGCATCTTGGGCGTAATCGGTGATGCCGATGATGCCTACATCCCCATCAATTTGAATCCATTCATCGTCTTTCGTATATCGTAACTCAGTGGGTATGTTGCTCATCATAGCCTCCTTAATTTGAAATCGGTCTGCCAATAGCCCATGTTCAGGGCTAGAACATCAAGCTAACATAGAAAAGGAGACGCACAGCAAGAATTTTTAATAACACTGCATCTTGCTGACGCCCCCTGTCACTGGACCTGAGAGTTTCGCCGAGCCCAATATCCTTGGACCGGCTTGCCCCTTCGGTGCCCATTTGTACTTAAGGAAATCGGCTTTCCAGGGGTGCCCAACCATTCGGTCCTTTTGCCTGAGAGATTCACTGACCAACTAAAAGCCGATCAGCTTGCACCTTCGGCGTTCCGGGTTACGTTTCCGAAATTGGGATCCTGCTCTTGCTTCCCCGTAGATAACTAAGATTAGGAACAGGTTACCAAGTTCATAACGATTTACCTGGATTCTCTCCCGAATAATTGTCCGGCGGTATCCTATATCGTAATGATTGTACGCCTAGAACTAGCGCAAGGCAATACGCACTCATTGATTCGTATAAGAGGTTTGCCAAGGGAAAGCCTCTCCAATACACGTCCTTATATTCTGTTGGAAACTGCAGAATGAGTCCTAATGATTTGCGAAAACTTTCCAACGCCTGTGTTCGACTAACATACAAGAGTTCATTACTATTTCAAGGCCAGCCGAACGAGCAACCTTTGCTGCTTGGTCGTGATAAATTCCTAGCTGCATCCAAATACCCTTAGCGCCAATTTCGATGGCTTGATCGACAAATGGGGGAACCTTTTCGCTTCGTTGAAACAATAACACTAGATCGACTTCGTCAGGGATCATGGCCAATTCGGCATATGCTGGCTCACCCATTGCTTCATCTAAATACGGATTTACGGGAATAATTCGGTAACCATGTTGTTGCAAATATGCTGGCACGTAATAACCAGCGCGTGATTGGCGTCGAGAGAGACCAACGACAGCAATCGTCCTGGTATTTACAAGGATGCGGTCGATAGTTGATTCCAATTCATCTAATTTCATCTCAAAACCTATTTCTGATTTTATTAACGGCAGACTAACAACGTATCGATGTTGTTGGTTAAGCGAGCAAGATTTTGTCTGCTGCCGGGAACTTTCCGATGTTATTGTAACAGCTCTGGCATTGTGCCATAGTGGGCTAGCCCACGAATTCAAATCATAGGAATGCTTGCATAAAGTAATATGCCTCTACTTAATATCTTTCTTCAAAAAAGTTTTGTCAATGTGACCTAACCTTAGATTCTTAGGTTGATACGAGGCAAAACGTTTTATTCAGATTTTCTAGTTCGGCGTCATGACCGATGATTGCAGGAATAATGATATGTGTAGGTGGATAATGTAGTCGCGTTCACATACCCTGGCATAGTAAGATGGGCTATACTTTAGGAATAAGCTACCGATCCTCTGCTATGGTTTTTAAGATAGAATGGTGTTTTTGAGGAGTAATTAGATGCGCAATGATTGCGAATTTTATATATGTCCGGTGTGTTTTGCTACAAGCGTCGCTCCCGGTAGCCATCATAATCACGAAATGATATATTGCCAACAGTTGCCGCTTGGTGATGAACAATTGAAGCCTATTCAAGATATACAGGGCGAAATCAAAACTCGTGCCCCTCGCTGGTTTTTGGAAGCGATTTGGGATGAGGCAGGTATGCGTTACCCCTTTTAGTTTGTCATGATTGCTTAAGGGCCCAACATTCGTTATTCAGGAGCCTTTGAAAGTTACGTTCCCAGTAAAATAAGCAGTTACCCATCACTCCATTAGTAAAATTCATCAAATATGCCGATCTAGAGATTATTATTTTCGGTACATGATGTTGAAGCGATAACTCCCCACAAAAACCGTTCCGAAAAACCCATCAATAGTTGAAATTAGGATCGACTATCCTACAAATTAATTTGATCCCGAAAGACGGCAATCTGGGCGCAATGTTCGCGTTTATGCCCATAAAAACTATAGACAAGATAATCATCTAAGGCATATTCGTTACCATACCAAGGCATGGTACCGGCCTCACGAATTTTCTCAGCCGGTATATTGGCTAATGAAGCCATATTTTTCACTCTTATTTCACCATATTCGGCTAATACCGCAGAGGCCGATTTTTCCAAGCGAGCAGCCACTTCAGCGTCATTAAATCCTTCGGGTGCATCAGACCATTTTAGCATAGTAGGCCCGGGTTCACTGCCTAAAAACGTATTCAAAATTTCATTAAGTAACTGTTCGTACGATGCCAGATGGGAAATGATGTCTTTAACGGACCAAACTCCACAGACGCCAGCTTTCTCCCATTCTGATTCAGGTAGACCGTCAACGGTATTCATTAAGCTAAGATGGCCGTATTTCATCACATCGATAGCGTTCATCTTACCCTCCTTTTAGGGTTGTCCAATTGCTATGTGCGTTTAGATTGTACTGTTCCGATGACTCTTCGCCAATCGCGACCAAGGAAGTAGGCGAGTAGTGCACGAACAAAGGGCTGGAATCGCCGAAGACTCGTTGTTTTCTTAATCTTACCTCGTGCGCCGACCTGAGCAGGAGTTGTATGAAGGTAGAACTCCACTTCTTAACTGTAATAATCGTTTCCAAATCCATTTCCTAAAATGTAAGAAGAAACCCAATAACATGAGTCCGAGTGACAATAAATGCCTCTGCTCGTATAATTTTATCTAATTGGAGGTTCCTTACTCTTGACTAAACTTACTAATCGTGAAGATTCAGCTGGCACGCTAGCTCGCCAACAATCCAGAAGCTGGCGCGGGTCCATACAAATATTAACGGTTCTATTCAAGTCTCGGGTTGTCTCACTCTTACTCCTAGCTGCTGTCGGTGGGGCATTTCTCGGTGCTGGCGGCTGGCCGGGAATGGCTACTTTGTCTATCGTTATTATCTTCGGTGGTCTGACAGCCTCCGGTTCGGCCGGGTTGAACCAATACTTGGAGCAAAGTTCAGATGCCACCATGGGGCGTACACGTCGACGTCCATTAGTTACTGGTGCCTTGCAGCCACATTGGGTGCTGTGGGTGAGCGCAGCAATGGTTATTATTCCACCGTTATTCGTTTTGCCTTTTAATCCGGCGCTAGCCTTTTGGCTCTATGTTGGTGCTATCATCTATGTTGGCCTTTATACGATTCTTCTGAAACCTCGCACACTGTTAAATATCGTGATAGGTGGGGCAGCTGGAAGTGCGGCCGTTATGAGTGGCGGTGCCGCGGCCGGAAACTGGCAAGATCCAGCAGTAATAACCCTTGCTTTACTGGTTTTTCTATGGACGCCTTCCCATTTTTGGAGCCTGGCAATTCTGTATCGTGACGACTATACACGAGCCAACGTTCCAATGCTTCCTAGTCGCACCAGTATCCGACAGGCAGCATGGTGGGTATTATTGCACACCGGTGCAGCAAGCTTCGCCGCCATCATATTAGCCTTCTCACCTAGTCTCGGACTAATCTATCTGGTTCCGGTAGTACTTGCTTCTGTAGTTATGATCGTTAGAAACATCCGGCTTATACGTGATCCATCCCCACGAAGTGCCCGGGCATTATTTATCTCCTCAAATATCTACCTAACCGTCGTCTTAATTGCCATTTGTGTTGCGACAGTGCTGTATGAAATCTAGGCAACTTTATCGCTCGATTTTGATATAAAAAGAGAAACTAATAGAGAACCAACGTCTAGATTAATCTTAGTTATTCTATTGCCATTATTTCACTTCAAATTCACTGTTTTTCCACGCCTAAAACGCACCAATCGTTCTTGCGCGGCCATATCGATTGTGTTAGTATCTTTGCAGAACCCTGCTGTGTGCGTGATGGGCTTCCCTCGTTGAGCCAACGCTTCAGTTAAAGGGAATTGATATGCGGCGAGGGGATGTAGTAGCGCCCGCAAGGCAGTAACCTCCCGATAAAATTCCCACCTGCATCTGCAGGTCCCAACAAAAGAAGCACACACGGCATGGCGGGGCTGTATTTTTGGAGCATTTGGTGGTTCTGAGCTTTCAGCGACCTGATCCTGCCATAACTGAGGCACATCGTTGAGTATAGCTCATGTAAGCTGTTAACCCGGCCAATTGGGTAGCATTGAAATTACAATGGGCCGGCAGTTGACTTCCAGAAGCTCCTTAAGCAAGATAGATGATATGATAAGCCTCTGATTGTTTATCAGGGGCTTTTGTGTGCTGAGGAATACCGAGAATGGTTCGTGAGCGCATCGCTGACGATATATATGTGTTTACTAGCCGACGTTACGCTCAGGTGACGGCTGGCGCAGTGCTTACCAAAGAAGGTGTGATCTTAATTGATACCCTCTTTTATCCTGATGAGACGCGAGCCATAAAACAGTTTGTGGAAGAGCGTTTGGGTTTGCCCGTACGCTATATCGTCAACACCCACTATCATGCCGATCATACCTTGGGAACCTGTCTATTCCCCAAAGCCCAGGTTGTGAGTCATTCTAAATGTCGCGAACTTTTAGATACTGCCGGACGCGATGGTTTGAAGCAAATGAAATCCCAGTCAACTGAGTTTGAACATGTGGAAATCATTACGCCATCCCTCATTTTTAGCACTGGCAATCTAAATATTCACCTTGGCGGTAAAACAGTACGCTTGAGTCACACGCCCGGTCACAGCCCTGACTTAATTAGCGCCTTTGTTGTTAACGAAAAAATTCTATTTGCTTCCGATACTGTGATGCCAGTACCGACAATGTTTGATGGCAACTTTAAGGAGCTAAATAAAACCTTACAAAACATGCTAGAGATGGGCATCGACACAATGGTTAGGGGGCACGGCGAGGTGATTTTACGGGGAGAGGTTCAAGGTGTAATACAGTCAGATCTAGCCTATCTGGAAAGTATCAAGAAGGCGGTTGATAGCGTTATCGAGAAGAAAGATCCATTAGTGACCTTGGAAAGCATCACTATTGAGAGTTGTGGCAAGTCAAGAATCCCATTAAATGGATTTGTTTCTGATCTCCATCAAGCCAATCTTCGCCAGCTACATCAAGAAATGAGCAATGGTGGCCGGTAAGCAAAAATTCACCCTTCCTGCATGCGAAGTCGGTGGCGAACTTGTAGGGATTTTGGGGCTACTTTGGACTTAAGAGGGTGATTTTTCCCGGTAATATATCGTAACGAATTTTTTTAGCGGCCGTGGCGATCACTTCGCCGTCTGCGTGAATCGGGGTGCCAGGGTTGCTTTCAACAGTCAATTGGCTTGTACGATCGTGTGTAATACGCCGATGGCTGTAGTGGGAGCCATTCAGCAGGCGAGGGACGATTGTTAATACTTCCGGCTTGGGCATTTTGGGAGCGATAACGATGTCGAATAACCCGTCATCTACAAGGGCAGAGGGTGCCATTAAGAATATTCCCCCGGTTCGTGGACTGTTGCATACAGATAAGAGAAAGATCGGTCCCTGGTAGCTACCATCATCCCAGGTGATCCGCATCTGCCAGGCTTGCAACTTAGTCAATGCGATCACGGTGGCTACAATATAGCGAATGGTACCCGAGAGTCGAGTGAGTTTAACGTTCTCGATAGTTACAACGGGTTCCATGGCCAGCGCGCAGTTGTTACCGAAGTAATGAACGGCTCCATCGGCCGTCACCTTGCCGGCATCGATTTGTCGCGTATGCCCGGCCGAAATAACGGCAACAGATTCAATCAGTGCGCGTGGCAAAGCATTCATGTCGTTGAAATCGTTTCCAGTCCCTATGGGTAGGACACCTAACGGTCGAGTCGGAGCGTCTCCTGCCGCCTCAATCAAGCCATTAACAACCTCATTAACGGTTCCATCGCCCCCGGCTGCGACGATGGCATCGTAACCATCAGCTGCCGCACGGAATGCTATGCTCTTTCCTTGGCCGGGATGATCGGTCACCACCAGATCATATTCCAGTCCGCTGTCGCGAAAAGCCGATTCCACCGCTGGTAGGCGATCACGAGCGCCCCAACGACTGGCATAAGGATTAAGAATAATTTTGATCTTCACTTGGGTATTGAGTAACCATCCCTATAATTATTTGATTGCTTCGGCCGTTTTCGTTGGCCCGCCTGACAATCAGCTACCTGTTTCCGACCAACAGGGAAATGAAAGCCATCTGTACACTGTGCAATTATGCCCGGAACTTGTGGGATGAGTGTGTTCTATAGCCGCCGGTGCATGTTGGGAAACCGCGCAAAGGGCCTGTAGTTAACAACGATGGTGTTTGCGCGATTTATAAGAAAAAAAGCAATAATTGCCAAGACATTTCTATCCAGGTGCTTTTTCACTTTCACCTATAATAACTTGCTCAGAATCCTGAGCAAGTTCACTTGGTTTGCGAGCACATTGATTGAACTGGCTTGGGGGCGCCCAGCAATCTTAATTGCCAGTCACTATTGATTTTAAACCAGCCGCAAATTGTCGTTACTAAAGATCGACAAAATAAGCTTCGGCCGCCTGATCTAGTAACTCCTTGGTCAATCGTGGCTCGTTGCCCAAATAACTGCTGATATCCAGTATCTGGTCAATGATATCCCGGGGATGGCTACCACGTACCTTTCGACTTTTTTTGATATAGTGTTCTTGAATGAGATAGCGGACAGCTTGTTCGTCGAAGGGAATACCGCGCATTTCACACATCACCTGGAATATTTCACGGTATTCGTCAAAGGAGGGAGATACCACTTCGATTTTGTGACGGATACGCCGCAAGAAAGCCTCGTCTACCAGATCGCCAGGCGGGAGATTGGTACAAAAGACAAGAAGTACGGCGAAGGGAACTTCAATCTTTTGGCCTGTATGAAGAGCGAGAAAATCGATGTTCTTTTCCATGGGGACGATCCAGCGGTTTAACAAGTCGCGCGGCCGGATTTGTTGCCGGCCGAAATCGTCAACCAAGAACATGCCCCCGTTGGCCTTCATCTGAAAGGGGGCCTCGTAATATTTGTTGTTCACGTCATAAACTAAATCAAGCCCCGCCATGGTTAGCTCTCCACCCACCATAATGACCGGCCGTTGGATCTTTAGCCACCGTCCATCATGTTCGGCCGATGAACCTAAAGGCGCCCTGCGTTTTTGGCCTCTATTATCTTCCTTGACTGCCACATGATTGATTTCATCATACATTTTGATGATTTGACCATCGACATCAATGGCATAGGGGATGTACATGTCATTGCCTAAGACCATACGGCCGATGCCTTCAGCGATTGTTGTTTTACCGTTGCCAGGTGGACCATATAGGAACATCGATTTCCCGGAATTAACCGCCGGTCCTATCTGCTTCACCAATCGGTCGTTTAACACGAGATGAGATAACGACTGTTTCATCATTCGTGGATTTACACGTAATTTGCGAGTGCCTTGGGCATTCACAGAAGCAATATATTGATCCCAAGAGACTGGTGCTGCTCCAATATAGGCGCTGCGATCCATTTGTTCGCGGGCCCGTTCAGATCCTTTTGACGTTATGACGTATTCGAAAGATGAGGCGGCCAGACCGGTCGATCCTTTTACTTCACACATCATCTCTCGCCTTAGAAACGATAAGACGGGATAAACCACATTCTGAAAAGGCAGCCGTAATTCTGCCGCAATATCACCACCGGTGATTTGGCCCCGGACGTACATAATTTTAAGAGACATATCGGCAAGGAAACCGTGGGTAAGCCCGGTCGCCACAATGTCACTGATTGGCGGCGGCTGCCACCCATCTGTTCTCTCAAAGGTCGTAGCTGAGGCAACCTCTGCTAGCGCCATAGTTCCACCTCCGTTTTTCTCTGGTCTGAGATTCTGCACATGACATCCTTTTGAAGCAAAGTTGATTATACTCCAAATCTAACGTCATTTATGGGCAAATGCATCAAACTAGTATAAAGGTACTGTCAGATAGACTGTCTTTTGCACCGCTACCCTTATAGGTGCAGCACTTGTTTATGCATAGCGGATGGCTTGGCTTCCCGAACCTAATGATACGCGCCTAACGGGCTAAATAAACTGACTGGCTTATCAGTTAGAAGTTAGACTGGAAAATGAGCGATTGGTATTTTTGCTGATGCTTATCAGAATTAACTGGTCGTTTGTATTATTCTGTCAACTCTAGGGTGATAACAATTCGTTTATCATCCGGTTTAATGGCTCTCACCAAGATGTGATCACCCGCCTCAAAATTTTCCTCCAGCCAGTATTGGGCGGTTGGTGATAAGACGACGCGGGCCTGATCATTAGGTACCAGCCGCCAAACAGCACTTTTTTCGTCTGTTTCGTTGCCATAATGCACCGTTACCTCTCGGGTTTCTGTTCGGGCATTTAAGGCAAAAAACGGCCAATGTTCGGAGGTCAGATTTATAAAGCCTCGCCGGACATGCAGTGGCTGGAGTTCGCTAGCGTAAGTAAACTGTTCCAAACCGGCTGCATTCGCCGCTGAAGTAATCTGAGTATCGGCCACGGCAGGCTTGGCCTTTACCTTCTTTTTCTTCGCTTTTGTCTTCTTTTTGCTAGGTTTTTTACCTGAAAGGAATAAGGCCAGTGGCATAAGGTGCTGAATATCTTCGGTGGCTGCGTTCAATATCGCGCTTCGCATCGCGGCTACCTTTTCAGAATTAGTTCGACGACTCACAGAAATGGGAATCACCCATTTATCCTCATTATTGAGAAAGGAACCACGTGCTATGACGGTTATGATCGTATCCATATCGAGAGCAATGGCCTTATCCTTGAACAAGTCTTGATAATGGGTGGCGGTGCCAGATTCTCCATCATATTCCATTTGCTGTATACGAAGGTTCCATTCAGGGCCTAGAGAAGCCAATAAACCAAGTAAGGCTTCAGGCTGCTTCTCAGCCATCTTGTAGGCATTCATAAGGGCTTTCTTATTGGTGATCGCCATGCTGATTTCAAGACTCATCGGCCGTGCATTAAAGAGAATGTAGACACCATCCTCCGGCGTAGCTTCGGTTGCCAGGTAAACATTTTGACCTGCTTTGTCCATACCATGAACAGAAAATAGGCCCTGAATATCTCTCGGCAACTGAGCGTATAAGGCCTCATCAAATAACTCGAGTTGAGAGAGAGCATAGGCAATAGCAGTGTCTTCTTCTGCCCAGCCAAAAGCAGTGAAAACGGGCATGGTTATTCCATTAAATCGATTTTGAGCCATCTAGATAGTTCCTTAACACGAGTTCTAAAGTAGCAAATAGTTGAACTCGCGATGAAAAAATAGATTCGGAATTAGATTTGCACTTGAGTGGGTGTACTCCTTGCGAGCACTTTAATTATGGCAGCCTATCGGTGGTTGTCAAGTTGTCACCATTTTTTATAAGCTACCCAGAAAGAGCGATTGTTTAGGTTAATATCAATAAATTTTTGGGCATCAATGATGGATATTTCTCGAGAAAAATTCTTGAGCGCTGTAAGATATTGAACAGCTATTTAATGCGATAACCCTGTTTCTCATTAATGAATATCCAGGCTACGACGGCGCCTATTTCAATCGTGTCTGGTAAATAGGTCTTAGTCGTTATAGAAGAAGATCCACGAGTGTGGAGCAGATGTTGGGAGCGCTGCATTTTGCGGAATCGCTCTTGCCATTGGATAAAGCCAACCGGCCGCAAGTCAACCCATCCCTTATTGGCCCAAGCATCGATATCTCCTTCGCTAACTTTAACCTCATGGTAAATGCTTTCAGGGATATTGATTCGTGGACCGCGAAGAAGACTACGACCGCCCGGAGTCAATACAGGTATGCCGATGGAGGTGATAGTCGTACGTAGCGTTTCCTGTTCGAGAAGATAACTGTACAGTCGTTCAGCTATTTCGCTTACCGGCGCAGCAATAACTTCCTCAATTGTGCCATAGTTGAGCTTCAATAAATGAGCTTCATAGAGTAGCTTGGATAGTTCAGGAGGTCCGAGCTGCCCTAAGGCAACGCTGTGCGAACTCGTTTCAGCCTCAATACGTGCGAGTTTGTCCAGTGCTGTCTGGCGCAAGACGCCAGCACGATAACTCGGTGTCATGACGGTGCTGTCGACCGCGCCAATTACATCATAACCGGTGTTGCTACCCTTAATCTCCAGGACGGCAGCATGAGCGATTTCCTCTGGGGTGACAAACTCCATCTGGTTGAGATGGGTTATCGTTTCAAATTCGCCTCTGGCGAAGAAGCCGTTTTCCCCCGTATCTACACCGGCCATTCGAAGTTTACCCAGTCGCTGGAAAAGATTTTCATTTCCCTTTAGTGACAACTTGCCATCCAGTGACTCAAGCTGGCTCTCAAATCGCATTTGCGGCCGCCCTCTTACCTTGATGGCCTGGTAATTCACTCTGCGGTAACCGATCATGGCGGCCGGTTTGATTTCTTTAACCAGTGGTCCATCAGGAGTTCGGGCCATTAGAAACATGAGACCGGTATGGGCAAAGGCGATGGCATTTTTACGCATGAGTTTGGCGCTAGGTTTATCCTCGCTGTGTGTATAAGGAACGTTAAGCCCCATACCGCCGGTGCCCGTCGTCCCAATTTTCAAATAGAGACGCGATCCTACCTCTTGCATGGCCCGGTGAAGTAATTGAACATGACGAATCAACTGGGCCGTTGACTGGGAAATTAGCAGCATGCTTACATTGCGTTCTATTGCTTTCCCCAAACGTTCAAGGGCATCTAGATCTTGATGGTCGACTATTTGGGGCACTTGTTGCAGAATGTCATGAGTTTGTTTACTCAGCGTTTCCATATCCTGATAACTAATGGCCGTTGCTGTATTGATACAATCTATGACCACGTCTGGTTGAAATCGCTGGATCAATTGGACCAAGGCAGAGCGTTGGTAGACTTCCTCGATACTGCCAAAAAGATCTTCGTATAGTTTCTCTCGTGAGATACGACTTATTACAAGCCGGCGGCGCCTTTCTAACGTGAATTCGTCACGTACAAATACATCGCCCCAGGCGCCGATAAATTCGACCTGAGGAAATTCGCGACGGATATCGTGTAAAAACTCTCGTACTTCACCGCGAAATAGGCTGGCAACCACAATCTGCTGCGGCTCCAATTCTCGGGCAGTCTCGCGAACGATTTGTGCACCAACTAGCCCAGCACCCCCTAGCACCAGTACGCAACGATCAGTTTGCATTCCTTACCTCCTCTGGATTTGCCTGCCCCTGGGTCTTCTAAATAGTATGGATATCCTCACTCCATCTCTACAGCCAGGGCAACCGCTTCTCCGCCTCCCAAACAAAGCGAGGCGATTCCACGTTTTAAATCACGTTGTCGAAGAGCGTGTAGTAACGTCACCAAAATGCGGGCGCCACTGGCCCCTACCGGATGGCCCAACGCGATGGCGCCACCGTGGACGTTCACCTTATCCCAGTTCCAATTGTAGCCTTTTTGGGTTAGTTCGACTCCGTTGGCTAATACCTGAGCGGCAAAAGCCTCGTTTAGTTCGATGAGGTCAACCCCCTCGAGCGTCCAACCAACCTTGTTGAGCAATCGGGGTATCGCCCGAGCCGGGGCAGCAAAGATCCACTGAGGATCAACCGCGGCGTGAGTATAGCCGACAATTCTAGCTATTGGCTTTAATTCTTGCCGGCTGGCCTCGGCCCTGCTGCTTATAACCAGGGCCGCCGCACCATCGTTCAATCCCGGGGCATTTCCAGCGGTAACTTGTCCATCTTTCTCAAAAGCCGGCGGCAACTTTTCCAGCTGCGAAAGGCTTGTTTTTAGTTCATAATGACCATTTGAAAAAACAGCTCTGATCGGTTCATCCGTCTCCACGAGGCTAACTTGCCCTTTTCGACCACGAATCTCTGCCGGCACGATCTCATCTTTGAACCTACCAGCAGCGGTAGCGGCCGCTGCTTTCTCATGGCTCATTAGAGCAAATGAATCCATTTCCTCTCGGCTTACTTCAAATTGTTTGGCCACAAATTCAGCGGCATTCCCCATTTCCCACTCTTGGAAAGCGCACCATAGGCCGTCGTATAGCAGAGAATCCAGCATCGGACTATGGCCATAGCGCAGGCCTTTGCGGGCCTTCGGAAGCAGGTATGGGGCGTTAGACATGCTCTCCATACCCCCGGCAACCAGCACATCTGCTTCGCCGCCGGCGATGGTGTTGGCGGCGATCATTACAGATTTGAGTCCAGACCCACAGACCTTATTGATGGCCACCGCCCCGACTGTATCTGGCAATCCTGCGTTAAGAGCGGCTTGACGAGCGGGCGCTTGTCCGGCCCCGGCCGAAACCACAATCCCCATAATAACTTCATAAACGGTTGCTAGGTCTATTCCCGATTGGGCCAAGGCGGCTCGAACCGCAATAGCGCCTAATTCAGCCGCGCTTAGGCTATCCAAGGCGCCCATGAATTTACCCTGGGGTGTGCGCGCGGCTCCTAATATGACCGCTTCTCGTCCACGATCATTATCGCTCATATTAAGCTCCTTTGAGGTTGTTCAATGGCCCCTGCAGCTGACGGAGGAGAAAGGTGACTGGCTATCTACCTATCTACAATGGGTTAGATATAAGAGAATGGTCTCCCGCTGCATTATTCAGGTATAAATTACTATGGAGTCATTTTCAACCACATTTTGCCCGAAAAAGACATCACGAACAAGTGACTTTTGTCCAATTTGCCGAGTTTGTTTTATCCAGCGGCAATACCAATTTGTGACCAAATTTTACACGAGTTGGGCCTGAAATTCAGTGGTTTTGGCTACGATATTTGCAGAATTCAAACTGCTGATAACGTCTATACCTTAAGCTAGCTTATGAACCCGCATCACAGACTCCACAACCTGTTCCACCTGAGGTGATATCTCTTGTTGGGTTGGAAGTTGCTCAAAATCCTGCTCCCGGTCGTTCAACCATCGACCGCCGTATTGATTTCGATAGTGGGGAGGCAATTCATCGGGAAAGCTCAGATTGGCCATCTCGCCAAAGGCCAAGGTCCATGAACGGGGCACAACATCGATGTCATAACCACCGCCGCCGAGAGCTAGCCAGCTAAGATCCAACTCATTTAACCGGTGAAATAGTGCTAAATGTCCTTCCGTCGTCAGAGCCAGGTTGGCCAATGGGTCTCGTATGTGGGTATCAACGCCCAGCTGGGTTACCAGGATATCTGGCTTAAAGCGGGCCAATAAAGGGGGTACTACTTGCTGAAAGGCCCAGAGATAACTAGCGTTATTGGTCAAAGGAGGCAAAGGTACATTGACACTGAAGCCCTTTCCCTTGCCTGCACCTATTTCGCTTACAAAACCCGTACCAGGGAAAAGAGTCCGTCCGTCCTGGTGCAGGGAAATAGTTAATACCTTATCGTTCGTGAAGAAAGCATTTTGTACGCCATCACCGTGGTGGACGTCTATATCAACATAGGCAACACGCAGTCCTTGATTCAGTAAAAATTGAATAGCCACGGCTGCATCATTGAACACACAGAAGCCAGAAGCCATCTCGCGATCCCCATGATGAAGTCCGCCACTGTAACTAAAGGCAATGTCACAGTCACCATTTGTTAGTAATTCGGCCGCCTGCAGGGCGCTACCGACTTTTAGCCCTTCCGAATCAAACATGTCTCGAAAGACGGGATTATCTCCGGGTCCAAAACCGAAGCGATTGGCGGGAATGGACGTATTTCCCCAGCTCAGAGCTTGGACAGCATCAACATATTCGGCAGTATGGAAAAGTTGCAGTTCTGGTCGGGTGGCAGCTCTAGGGGTTACGACTTTCACATTAGGCGCCTCAAAAGCACCTAATTCTTCTAACAATTCGTGAGTTCGCTGCAGTCGTTCAGGTTTTAAGGGGTGATCTGGCCCATGCCCGCGTTGCCAGATATTCGCGGAGGATAAAAAGACGACCTGACGGTTCATAGTCAATGCTTGCCCTGATTTCTTGAGATGTCAGGGCAAGCATAACTTGGCGCTCTGATTTAGTCCAGGCAAGTCGATTATGTAACGGTCACTTACAGAAGCTCGCTGGGTCGAATGAGCGGATGGTAGTATGGCTAAGAAAATTGGGCCATTGCGGCTTCTTGGGCAATCTCCAAAGTCGGCGCTCGCACAATGATCGTCGTGCCCTCAAGTTCATACAAACAGATCACTTCTTCAGCACGCCAACAAAGACCGCCATCTTCCTGTCCTTCTGCTTTCGTTTGCAGTAGTCGATTTGGATAAATGACGTAAGCAGCACCAAATTCATCGCCGTCATTTGGCGTATCCCAGACCAACTTTAATACCATCACGATGGCTTGCTCCGCTTCATTCCAGTATACGCTATAGCGATCTCCACCCCATCCCGTTGCGGCCGTTTCGACCTGGTTCTCGTTCAACTGTTGGGCCAAGTATTCCCGCAAATAAAACTCGCCGAGTATATCTTCGTCGGCTAGTTGCCAGCCTTCTCCTAACAGTTCGTCCAGTGGTTCCAGGGACACACTTTGCATTTCGTCCCCAGCCAGATATCGATCCGGGTGTAAGATATGCTCGCTGGATTGTGGTAAGTTTTGCCAGGCTTGATCGACAGCTTCAAAGCCACCCTCATCATAGATGGCCTGGACGAATTCCAATCCTCTTAAATATGGAAACTCCAGCCCATGGGCAATAATGGGTGGCGCGTTATCGAGCACTGCCGTATCGATAGTCAATGACTCATCAAACAGAGCCAATCGTTGTTCTTGATCGAAGTAGCCATCGAGCAGATATAGGGTTTGGACCAGAGTAGCATCGCCTTCCGCCATCGAATAAAGAGAAAAAAGCGCCTCGGAATCTAAGGAATCGTCATCTAACATTTCCAATTCAAAATACTGATCTTGGAGGGCGTGCTACTCTGGTCCAACCCCTATATCTGCTCGAT
>PVMK01114582.1_pt1 | contig 57994 bp, 59 predicted proteins | sample 1853481 | NCBI WGS metagenome assembly PVMK01 (sample SAMN08533507, study PRJNA380276) | Marine sediment metagenome, whole genome shotgun sequencing project.
GTACATGTATCTTGCCAGTATTTGGACTATAAGATTGTTTAACAGGTGTTGTGATATCTGTATAGATTTGAGGCTTGGTTAGCCGCCATAGTCTCTCAACCAAATTGAAACCATCCGATAAGTTACAAACATGACGGCCACTGTTGTGCCAAGAAAAACCACACCTATGAACCAATACCAACCGCGATTAATGATACGCTTTAGTTTGCTGAAAAACTTCAAGGACTTATTCGCTTTTTCAGGAACTGAACGAAAAGTCACTATAAAGGAGTAAGTGCTAATAGCCCAGAGTAGGCCGACAATGCTTGGGATAAGAAATCGATCACTTTCATGAGACTTAGAGATGAACATGATCACGACCATTGATGCCAAGCTAATTAATCCAACAGCAATAGATGGCAGGCGAAGGATCTGAATGGCTTGAGCAATTCCCTGAAGTTTATCGATCATTCTTATTAAGGCTAATCAGTGGTTATGCAGTTCTGTTTATCATTTAAATTGTAATGATATGCAGAAGGGTTGTAAAATGTGATGTCTTCAAATTTCAGATACCTTGCCATAAAAACAACCTGAAGTCAGTTCATGCTGATTACATATATCATAAAAATGAAAAGAGCAAACCATGTGAAACTGATTTGCCCTATTTGAAAAAACGATATCACACGAAATTTTTAGGGACGTGAAACGTGCGTTTTATAGCAGATATCGCCACAATTGTCGTTTGGTGATATGGTATTATGGTATCGGCCTGTTTAATTTTTATTAGAAAACGTTTTTCATCTGCCCTGTAAATCATATAAAGAAATACTTCATCAAATCTATTCCGTGCACTAGGCTATTGAAAAATAAATACAGGCAGGCGCCCATGATCGTAAACCCGAAAACATAAAAAACCAGCTTTAAGGTGTGCGGCACACTTGCAATCAGGGTCTCTTGCAATGTGCCTTGCTCACGCATCCGCTCAATCCATGCCGGTCGTTCGTGGCTGACTTTAACAAAATCGGTGCTACCTTCGAATATGGTCAGATCCATGGGAAAGCTATGACGCCTAAGATGTCCGATAAAAAAGTGAATAGTAAAAACATGTGCCATGGCCAGAATTGCTTCGATTCGATGCACCCACAAAACCACGTTAAATACCCAGCCAGGCATGTAACGGCTGGAAAAAACCGGATTGTAAAGAATCAAACCGGTGCTTCCAAGGATGCAGACGCCCCAAACGACACCCCAGTAATCGAACTTTTCCCAATAGGCCCACCGGTCGAATCGCGGATGGGGGCGTTTTCCAACAATCCAGCCCAAGTGTTGAAACGCCTGGCGCATATCTTCAAAGCGAGGAAGAAGAGAATCGGGACCATAAATGCTGCCGGGGAATCGCCGCCATTCGATACGGCCCAGCAAATAGATGACATGAACACCAAAGGCGGCAAGCATAAAAAGGCCTACCCACTTATGGATTTGGAGGGTCATGCTGTAGCCGCCGAAAAGGGATGCTAAAAAACGACCCCATGTTGTTCCGCCAAACAGGCGTGCCAGCCCGGTAGCCGTCTGGGTGACAAAGGTAACAATTAAGACAGCATGAAAACATCGCTGCGTCCTCGTGAAACGTCTGATCCGTTGGCTTCCATCAGCTGTATCAGGCTTTTCGGTGCAGCGGAACTCGCGCCAACCCCAAAAAATCGAATGTGGCAGAAAAACGGCAAGCGTACCGACAGCGATCGCCATCATCGCCCAAAAGGCGTAAAAAAGCAGTGGAAAACTTTTTTGGGTGGTCTTAAATGCCGGGTTGGGTTCATGGACGATATAGGCGGCAAACGCTTTGGTCGCTCCTTTGTGGCACTTGGCGCATATCTGAACGAACCGCCGACGAGGATTCAATTTTGAATAATAGTGGCCCTTACCGGCAATGGGATCCGGGCCGTGGCACTGACGGCAGGCGATTTGGGAGCGCGCATGATGCAGGCTTCGGGTTTGGCGAGGATGACATCTAGCGCAAGCCAGTTGTTTGTAGAGCCTGAGTCCCAAGTGAGTGTCCGCCAGCAATCTGCGGTAACGGATTCTCGCAGTCTTGCGGTATTGAATGACTCTTGCGTGGGCCGGGGCGTCTTTTTCCGAGAAAAACATATAAGAATGGGCATTACGCCGGTCAGGGCCGGAGCGCCCAAAGGACAATTTTTTCACCGAGGAACCGGAAAAATGCCCTGAAGACCGATCTTGCGCCACAGCCGGTTCGCACAACAGCACCAGGAATAAAAGAAAACCGATGGTGCGTCGCAATCCTGTCGTCATCTGAGCTTCGTGCGAAGGTTGACGCCCTGATAGGCTGTTTCCGTTGATAGGGTTCGCCCGAAAGTCCTTTCTCTGAAGTTCCGAGAACATTTACCACCTCGGTCGGGTTTGATGAACACGCAGTAAACTTTTTTGCGACAGACTGTCGAACAGTTTTTGCAGCACTGTAAGATCGGCTTTTTGATGTTTATGACAGGTCTGGCATGAATTGGGGATGGCGGGGTCGGCCAACGTCTCTTTGGGCAGCAAGGTCTTGAATGTATGCGAACGAGAGACCATTGTACCGTTTTTAACGATGCGCGGCATATGACAACCAATACAGTTGGCAAACGAGTGAATGGAGTGGGCCATGTTAGCGTTGAGCGCCTTGTGGCATTGCAGGCATTGCTGGGACCCTGCCCCTTTGGTTTGAAATTGCGTCGGCGGTGTCCCCAAGCGGTGGACATAGTGACATGAAATGCACGTGACTCCCTCCCTGGCGTGAGTAGACCGCTTCCAATCGTTGAATTGCATGTAACGCCCTTTGGCAAACTCATTGGGATAGACGAATTGACTGTCGCCGGCAGCGTAGGAGGTTGCCTTATAATACATCCCCAAGGCCCGGCCGGGAATATATCCCACAGGCCAGTCTATGTCCTTAACTTTGGTGGATTTACCCCGGCTGTGGCAGGCCCCGCAGATCTGGATCCGGAAGCCGACCGGCAGGTGGGAGGGGTTGACGATAGTCCTGTGTTTTTCAAAAACTGCTGTCTCGGGCAAAGCCGCATGAAGGGAGGCCGGACCGTGGCAGGCTTCACAACCGACCCTTGCTTCTTGGAAGGTTTGTTTTTCTAGATCAACGCCGGTGACGTGGCAGCCGGCGCATTTTTTGATCCAGGGACGCTGATCCCAGTCTTTTTCCCGGTAAGCAATCCAATGCTCTTCCTTGGCGCTGTATTTAATAGGCGCAACATAAAGTGTCCCGTTTTTTTCCACCACAAATCCCTGTTCCCACTGCATGCCTAAAGTGTATTTGACTTCGCTAAGTTTGGGGATATAGATCTCTTCTATTGGCAGGCGCAGTGATTTTTCGATTCGCTTCAGGTCGGAGCGGATGATTGCAGGATCGATATCAGCCACCAGGGCATCCAGGTTTTCTGTCACGTCTTGCAGGCTTCGACTGTGCAGGGTACTTTTCCAGGAGTTGTAATGTTCCAAATGACAGAATTCGCATTTATCTGACCCAATGTATGTTTTGGGTTTGGCCAGCAACTCTTCCATGTTGATCTGGATTTCAGCCGATTCGGGGCCACAGCCAGCCAGTCCAACAACCAGCGAAACAATCAAGAGGTGTAGGTAATATTTCATTGCTTATCTCCTACTGACTATGATTTTCAAGAACGATTATGTGAATGACAAACGCGCACTATCAGGACTCAATGAAGGCATCATTTTTTTTTATCTCAAACTAATCTATTTATCCCTACAACGCATTTCCCATTTTCCCTCAAGGAGATTCTTTCTTTTAATCTTTTTTCATCCTGAATAAAAAGCTCCTTGGGAAGGGACGCTATAGCCTGAAGAATTAATTCATGAAATCGGTTTTCAGGTTTTATTAAAGAGTAATAAACCCACCTCCCATCTTTTTTCTCTCGAATGAGCCCGGCATTTTTTAAAACTTTAAGGTGTCGAGATACGTTATATTGGCTAATGGCGAGTGCATCCATGATTTCACAGACACATAGTGGTGTGCTCGTCCGGTACAATAACCATGCTGTCCTCAAACGGCTATTATCGGACAACCCCTTTAGTACATTAACAAATTCTTCCATTTTAGCCTCATAATCATATGCATACAAGCCATTTTAAGCATATATTGCACCAAAAAATCTTAAATGCAACTGTAAAAAAGAAATGGTGTTATAGAAATGAAGAAGCCAAACGGAGGTAACCATTCAATAAAACAGGATGCATTTTTGTTGTTCAACGTTAAGCCATTATTTGATGTCCTAAAAAAAAGGTGATCATCTAAAATATGGGTATTGAAGAATTGAAGTATGAGATAAAAACCAAAGGATCTGATCTTTTGAATTCTTTATTATGTTTTTTAAATACCCCATCCGCTTGCGGTGGGGTCATCAATCGTTCCCTCTCCCTGGGGAGAGGGCTAGGGTGAGGGGATAAAATTGATATTATCCTCTTTGATACCCCGCCCGCTTGCGGCGGGGAGCTTCATTTTATCGCCTTTTTTAGATCATAAACAGTGTGATTCAATTATTGCCACAAATTGTTTCTACCTGAGTAATGTACTTATTTTTTTATGGCAGGTGGGAGGAATCCATTCCGGAATATAAGAAAGCGATACGTCTTAATCCTATTCCGCCGAATGCCTATTTGTGGAGTTTAGGATTGTCCTACTGTTGGACAAGGCAATACGAGGAGGCAATAACTTGGAGTGAAAAAGCAGTCCATAAAGAGCCCGATTCTTTTTTCGTCTGTATGATGATGGCTGTATTCTATAACTTGTCAGGACGTGAGGAACAAACTCGTGCAGAAGCCTCGGAGATCCTTAGGATAAATCCCAAGTTTTCTGTTGATAAATATGAAAAAAACTCACATACAAGAATCAAAATGATAGAGAACAGTTTCTTGGTGCCTTGCGCAAGGCAGGGCTGAAGTGGTGGGAAACAAGCAACTTCGATTAGAGTGAAAAATAGCGGTTATTTTTTATTCTGTGAGTTTTGCAGATATCTTGCCAAAAGCACAACCCAACATAAGTTTGTACTGATTACATATATCGTAAAATCCACAAAGAATCAAAAAGCCAAACCAGTGAAACGATTTTTCTGTTCTGCAAAGTTTCATACCGGACTCGGGTATATCTGGCAAAGGATGTGGTTGATTATATCAAGGGGAAGCGGATGGTTATTGATCGCCACAAACAAGGGGCGTAACTACCCCACAGAACAGGCACAAAAGGGGTATAGTGACGGTTATTTTTCAACGAATAGAGAGAGTGTGGGTAAGGGTTAAACCGTCAATTTTTCATGTTTAGTTATTTAAAATTCTGAATCCGAAATGTAGCCGACTAAAAGGGCGCGAACAATCATTTGTTCAACATCTTTATTGGCGTTCATGTGTAATAGTTGGATTTCTTTATTCTTAGATGAAAATACACGAAAAATCTCGTCAGCAAAGGCTTGACCTATTTCTTTTATTCCATCGAAATCTAATATTACTGTTTTAAATCTATCAATCCTTGATAACAGCCTTTTGGCCTGTGACCTAGAGACAAGTAACTCATCTCCATATTGAACAAGGCGGACAGGGATAATTGTTTTATTAAAACCATAAGTCTCTTCAGATGTGAATTGGTCAAAAACTTTCTTGAGGGTTCTTGATGTATGGTTTTTCATTTTCATAAATACACTTGTTCCTGTTTGAAACTTTTGCCTTTCCAGAATCCAGTCAACGTCATTGGAATGGTGATGTGAAAAATATGTTTTGCCAGATAGAATTTCATAGTCATCTACCATACGAGAAGAAAAGAAAATACCCTCACCTGTATGCCGTGAGGGGTCTGTTGTTAGCTTTCCTTTTGATAGTTCTAAAACGGCATGACTTTCATCGAGCAAGTTCAGTTCTCTTTGGATTTTTTTAAATATTCCTTCTCCATCATCAGATATATAGATTTGTGTTGTAACGGCAGTCTTTGTAACTACCACCATCACAGTTTTACCAGAGGAGTGATCGATGGCGTTATTAAACATTTCAGTAAAACAGTAACTCCATATGTCAACTACATTATCAGGAAACTCGCCCATCAAGGGCAGAATGTCATTGCGCCATACAACGTCCTCTTCCAGGTCGGGACTAAGAAAATATATTTTTTCCTCTATCTTTGTTGGGAATAATGAATATTGACGGCTTTTAGTAGCTCCTTCAACCTTTATTGCTCTTTGTTTTGATAGGGTCTGGATATGTTTATTAACAGCTTGCCGAGAAATATTAAATTTTTTAGAGGTAATCCGAACAACGTCTTTAGGATGATTTTCTACATTCTCAAGAATGAATTGTCGTATTTTTTCACCACGTTTTCGAACGCTTACCATTTTGGACCCTTAAAAATTATTTTTGTCAACCTTATGCCGAGGCATTGTAAACCTTCTTCTTTTTTTTGTCAACCTATAAGAAATGGGGTCTTAACAATCAGTTCATGGCAACCTCGGTTAAAGGTTATTTTTTGGCTTTCTTTTCGGGTATCTTTCGCCAGTCGATGTCATGCTCCTTGAGATATTTATCAACGGCCTGACGGATAACGGTTGACATATTTACAAGCTGTTCGTCTGCTAGCTTTTCAATGCCTTTTTTCATCTTTGGATCAAGTTTGATGGTGATCATAATTTTCATGCCTCCTTTATATATATAATCGTTAACGCTGTCAATTTTTTTCTTGACAACGTATATATATTGTCTTACTATATATATGTACTAAATATATTTTGTCAACCCAAAATCATAGCAAAATGAAAAATCAATTAACAAACAGAGCGCCTGAAGGACTCTGCAGCGGTGACGTTGTAGGCGGCTATGCTATGGCCGGGGTACACCTTCAGGCGCTTTTGTTTTTTCAGAAAGGGGGTTGAATATCGATAGGGGGATTCAAAAGGAACGGGCTGTCCAGGTGAGGTTATGGTCGACCAACGAGGACAGCCCTAAACATGACATTCAACCAAAGGAGGCAAACGTCATGGCTGAAAATATCGTAACACCAGAGAGACACTAAAAGGCAAGAGACCGGCGCAGACGCGGCAAAAACCATCGCCGATGATGATTGAAGATGATCTTGAACAGCCAGAGACCGCAGAAAAAGCGATTTCAGATTAACGCATATCCAAGGCCCAGGATAGGCACCCGGAGCCGAACACCGGAAACCCTATCCGGCTTCCTGGGAATTAAAAGCCCCTGAGAGAGGTGGCGGTCAATCTCAAGGGCTTAATGGAGGTAGATAATCCAGAGGTTGTATTCGTTACAAACTCTGATCGAAAAGACCTCCATTGTTGCCGTTATTAGCTCGGTATTTTTTAAATTATATAATATAAATATCCGACCGAGAACTAAGATGCACGTACATAAGAGAAGCCATTTCTTAACTACCGGTCAAATTTAATGCAAAAACCATGCAAAATCGAATGCTTGTGAAACAAATCAATATAGATCTAAATAAAATTAACCAGTTAGAAGAATTGAAAGATCACATTGACAGCACTCAGTCATAGCAAACTGTCTGAAATTATGAGGCAAACTACATATAACCATGAATTATTTTTCACAATTTTAACCCCACGGGCTAGGCGCTGCAGGCCGAAAAGGGCTCCCTGGCCCCTGCCCGTGGATAATCAGGGAGAAAGAGGGTCTTATGGCTTGCATAACAAAACGATACAATAAAAATGGTTGGCGGTATGTCATAGACTTCTATGACAACCCTAAAAAAGTGGAAGCTGGCCTGCCCTTCCTGTGAGCTTGATTTGGTTTTTCCAAATACAGCCGGGAACCCAATAAACCATAATAATATGTATTATCGCTTTTTTGAGCCGGCATTAAAAAAAGCAGAATTAGGAAAGGTCAGGTTTCACGATTTAAGGCACACTTATGCAAGCCTGTTGATCGAGCAGGGTGAGAATATCAAGTACATCCAAACACAGCTCGGACATTCAAACCCGACTGTAACTTTAAACGTGTATGCACATTTGATGAGGCCTTACAATCAAGAATCAGCGAGAAGGCTTGAAGATAGTGTTTTTAGGCCATCCGGTCACAATTTGGTCACAAATACCAACAGAGGATGAGGGCAAGATTTATAACTGATTGTTTTTTCATGTTGAATTGAATTAGTTCAAACTAATGAGGTTTATCCTATAAATGTAACCCCTTCAGCAAAAAAAACAAAATTGATCAAAAATTCATCAGCACGACACAACCTGCCTGGAGGGATGGCAAAATCGCCAAAGAACGAAGATGTATATTTTTTCTTTCTGTGGTGATAAATTCCTTTTCTTTTCCGGCTGATCCGGGTTAAGAAAAATGGTTGCATAAAAGTTTCGATTAAGGGTAAAATTTCGGCAATTTTATTTTCGGTTGGGTTGTATTGTCAAAATTAAATACGTTTTTGCAGGGTTCATGAGAAAATCGGATTGGGAGAATCATCGATGCACTATGAGGGAAATATCATTCGACCGCCCAGCGAAGCAAACAGCATTCTGCTTCAGATAACGGTTGGGTGTTCTCGAAACAAATGTACATTCTGTGGCGCATACAAAGGGGAGCGCTTTCGAATAAAACCGGATTCCGTAATTATGGAGGATATCGCGTTTGCTTCAAACCATTGCCGCCGCCAGCGCCGGGTATTTCTCTGTGACGGAGATGCGTTGATTGTTCCCCAGAAAAGACTGATGAATATTTTAATGGAAATTAAAAAACAGCTTCCCTGGGTAACACGGGTGGGTGCATATGCCAATTGCAAAAGCCTTAAAATGAAAACCCTTGACGAACTCAAAGCGTTGAAAGCCCATGGTCTGGGTATCCTCTACATGGGATTGGAGACCGGTGATGATGTTACATTGAAAAAAATCAACAAAGGTGCAACATCAAAAGAGATGATCCAAATGGGGATAAAGGCAAGGGCGGCAGAGATGAAACTGTCTATTACGGTGCTGCTGGGGATTGCCGGCAAGAAGCGATCTCATGTACATGCCCGGGAAACCGGACGGGTCCTTTCCGCCATAGACCCGGAATATGTGGGTGCACTGACCCTTATGCTCATTCCCGGGACACCGTTACATCAGGATTGCGTCGATGGAAAATTTCCCCTTCTTGAACCGGATGAGATGCTGAATGAGCTCAAAAACATGATCGCCGGCACTGAGCTTTCCAAAGGGCTTTTCCATGCCAATCACGCTTCAAATTATCTTCCCATCAAGGCAAGATTACCAAAAGACAAAGCAAAGACGTTAAATTTGATTGATAATGCCCTTGCGGGCAAGATAGACCTGAAACCGGAATTTTTAAGAGCGTTTTAATCGGCATTTATTGTTCACAATTCACTGCTTTCTGGAAAAAGGAGAAATGAATCATGAGTGAAGGCTTGTCTGAAAGCCGGGTAAACATTGATGAAATTTGTATTAATACAATCCGTACACTTTCCATGGATGCGGTTCAAAAGGCCAATTCCGGACATCCCGGTGCACCCATGGGCCTTGCTCCGGCAGCCTACGTCCTCTGGACGCGGGTTATGAAACACAGCCCTGAAAACCCCGGCTGGCTCGATCGGGATCGCTTCGTGCTTTCAGGTGGCCATGCCTCCATGCTCCTTTACAGCCTGCTCCATCTTTCAGGGTACGGGGTTACCCTCGATGATCTAAAGAGTTTTCGTCAGTGGGGCAGCAAAACCCCCGGCCATCCGGAATTGGGATATACTCCGGGAGTGGAGACCACAACCGGTCCTCTGGGTCAGGGCTTTGCCAATGCGGTGGGCATGGCCATGGCGGAACGACATCTTGCCGCCCGATTTAACAGGGACGAGCATGAGATTGTTGACCATTACACCTACGTGATGTGCGGGGACGGAGATATGATGGAAGGGATCTCTTCTGAAGCTGCATCCCTTGCCGGGCATCTGAGTCTTGGCAGATTGATCTGCATTTACGACGACAACAAAATCTCCATAGAAGGCAGCACGGATATATGCTTTACAGAAGATGTCGCTCTTCGCTTCAAGGCGTATAACTGGCATATTCTAAAAGTCGATGACGGGAATGATATCGATGCCATTTTCCATGCGCTCCAGGCGGCCAAAGCTGAAACTTATCGGCCGTCTTTAATTGTATTGCGCACCCATATTGCCTTTGGAAGCCCCAACAAGCAGGACACCGCCGATGCCCACGGAGCTCCGCTGGGTGAAGAAGAGGTCCGTCTTACCAAAAAAAATCTTGGTGTTCTGGAAAATGTCACCTTTCATATACCCGATGAAGTTCTGGACGAATTCAAAAAATGTGTTGAAACCGGAAAAGAAGACGAAGCCGAATGGCTGGAAAAATATCAGGTCTTTAATAAAAAATTTCCGGATATGGCAAAAAAATGGGTGGATGCCATGAGCGGCTTTCTAACCACAGGATGGGATGAGGATATCCCGGATTTTTCAACTTTGGAGGGTCCCATCGCAACCCGGGCGGCATCCGGTAAAGTCCTGAATGCCATTGCCCCAAGACTTCCGACACTGATCGGTGGTTCTGCGGATTTGGCACCTTCAAACAAAACGTTTATGGAGTGTTCCCATGAGTTCCAAAAAGATGCTTACGACGGCCGAAATATCCGTTTTGGTGTCCGGGAACATGCCATGGGCGGGATAATGTCCGGTATGTATCTTCACAATGGTCTGCGGCCCTATGGTGGAACATTTCTGGTCTTTGCCGATTACTTGAGACCGGCCTTGCGGGTTGCCTGCATCATGAAAATTCCGGTAATATATGTTTTTACCCATGACAGTGTTGCTGTCGGCGAAGACGGACCCACGCATCAGCCGGTGGAGCAGCTGGCCAGTCTGCGGGCAATCCCGGGCATTACGGTGATACGTCCTGGAGATGCTTTGGAAACTGCTCAGGCCTGGCGTCAGGCACTCAAAACGACAAACGGTCCTGTGGCGCTGATTCTCAGCCGCCAAAAACTGCCGGTGCTGAAACCAAATAATTCCGAATACGGTCTGAAAAAAGGTGCCTATGTTCTTGCCGATTGTGACGGCAAACCCGACATTATTCTCATCGGTACGGGATCGGAAGTTCATATTGTCCTGGAAGCCAAACAGCGTCTTGAAGAGAAAGGTATTACCGCACGGGTCGTGAGCATGCCCAGCTGGGAGCTTTTTGAAAAGACTTCACAGGAGTACAAAAATCGTGTGCTTCCGCCGGATGTATCTGCGCGTCTGGCTGTGGAAGCCGGTTCTCCCATGGGGTGGGGACGATATGTTGGAAACGGCGGCGCCGTTATCGGCATAACACGCTTCGGTGCATCCGCACCAGGTGGAACCACCATGGAAAAATTCGGATTTACACCGAACAATGTTGTCCAAAAAGCACTGGAGCTTCTCAAAGAATAGGCTGAAGCTGAGCACCAATTCTGTGAAGTTATTTTTGCGCGAGCCCTTAGGTCTTACAATTATCAGAATAAAGGTCCGACCAAATCAGACAACTCCTGCTCTAAGATAGGATGTCAATATAATAGATCCCTACGTCCACTACGTTTTGATGGTGTCACAACTTTTTTTTGTGCTGGAATATTAGATTCTTGGAAACATTATTAAGGGTATTAAGGGAAAGACACTCTCAATAGATCACACCGGTGCCAGCACTGAGATAACAAATGGATATCTTTGAAACCATCTCCACTTGATATTTACAGTTTGAGTTTGATATCTATTGGTTTTAATGGATTTCATGTCATGGCAAGGTATTCCAATAGGATATCTCTCACGTTTCTTGCAGTTTATGCTGAAAGCCAAAAAGCAAATATTCATCTGAATGAAAGCAAATAAAGTTTCTTTTCAAGCTTGATAATGCGTTATAAATTTCCGTAAAACTACATCCGCATTCTGCTATTACAGTAACTTCATCCACATCGCCTTGGGATGTTCCAATATGAACATTCTTCTTACCTTTTTATATTCATTTTCAAGGTTTATTCTAAACTATAAGGGGTAATATAACATATACATCTTGACTATTAATATATAAATGAATATTGTTACTATTTTATATCCCCCCAGAGAATCTACCAGTCTTGACCAGCGTGAAATATCAAAGTTAATAACATGATTAAATCGATAAGTTTATAAGATTTTGTATTTGTGTAAGCATAAAAAGGGAGACAGTAACCATGGTTACAGAAGAAAAGTGGGACAATAGGGGACAGTATTCTAAGAAACGAATCCGGCTTTACGAGCAGATATTTGGCGAGGGGTATATCAGTTCCGGTGGTCACATGACTACGGAGCAGCTGTGCTTTCTTTTGCAAAACCTCACAAAAGATGCCCGGGTGTTGGAAATCGGAAGCGGTATTGGTGGTGCTGCATTCTTTTTGGAATCTCAATACGGTTGTTTTGTTACCGGTGTGGATCTGTGTGAGGATGTGTGCACGATCGCGGAAGAGAGAACAGCTACTAAAGGAAGCACCGTGAATTTTCTGCTCGGAGACATTCTGAACATTGACTTTCCCCCGAAGTCTTTTGACGTGATTATGAGCCGTGATTCGTTGCTTCACCTTTCTGAAACCAAAAAGCGTAAACTCTTCGCAAAATGTATCGAGTGGCTTGATGACAATGGTGAAATTATCATTGGAGATTACTGCCGACGACCTAAAAGCGAGCCAATTTGCGAGTTTTTTGAAGCTTATGTTGCTGACCGCGGATATGACTTGCATGAGCCTTTTGCATATGGAAAACTGTTGGAGGATGCCGGTTTCAAGAAGGTGGTAACAAGGGATGTTTCAAGTGATTTTATGGAACTGCTTGAGGCTGAGCTGCATCGATTTCGCAAAGAACACAATCCACGACCAAAACACTTTGAGAAAAAGGATTTTGAACATTTTGAAAAGAGTTGGCTTCAAAAGATTGAGTGGGTTCGCATCGGAGACATGAGGAAGGGTGTTCTGTATGGTAGACGGGGATGATCAAAACCTATCTACAAAGTCACAAGTATAAATTGTCGTTGGCCAAAAATGGTTTGGCAATATTCAACCGAGTGCATATAATTGCTATCGATCGCATGGTTTCTTCCATCAAAACATTCTGTGTCGCATAACGATATCTGCAAAGAGGGCAAATTGTAGATCAGCATCACCCTCCTTTTTTTTAGTAGAGGGATAAAATATTATCTCCATAACCTGGAAAAGAATTGGTGATATCCTCCTTTAACGCCCGAGCATCAGGATAGCGGTTTTCCGGACTCTTTTCCAGGCAGTTCAATATGATGCGCTCGATTCCCGAATCTAATTCTTCGTTGAATTTGCTCGGTGGAGACGGTGGAACCCTAAGGATTATATCCATGAGCACCTTCTCCACTTCATGGTAGAAAGGGAACATCCCGGTGTAAAGCACGTACATAACCACGCCAAGGGCCCAGACGTCCGAGCGCTTCTGGCTTTTTCCCATAATCTGCTCGGGTGCCATATACGGCCGGGAGCCTGTTACCGTATCGGACTCCTCCTCCTCTCTGAGCTCTTTGGCCGCGCCGAAGTCCAGAAGTTTTAAGGTCCCGTCAGGCTGAACCATCACGTTTCCCGGCTTTATGTCCCGATGGATGATCCCGATGCCGTGAGAATACGCCACCACGTCTGTAAGCTGAATCACCACCGACGCTATTTCCGCTTCCTCGAGCTCCCGTTCAATCACCTCATAAAGTGTTTTTCCGAATATAAACTCCTGAATCAGTGCGCTTTTGTTTTTTATTTCTATCATATCAAAGACCCTTGGAACCCCTTTATGTCCGGCGAGTTTTGTTAATATATGGGCCTCTTCTTCAAACTTGGCGTTAAATTTTTTATTTAGGGGAATCTTGGCAACAAAAATCTTTGGCGGATCCTTTGTTACATCTTTGATTTTCCAGACCTCGCCGAAACTCCCGATTCCCAACCTGTCCAATTTCTCATATCCATAGTCCAGAATCTCTTTTTCAGCGGACTTTGGATATAAACCTCGAAAGATCCGTTGACGGAATCTTGGAGCGTCGCCGTCCTTTTCCATCGGGGCGCATACGTCTATCCTTAACCGTTCATATCCGCCGTCATCTGCCATACGGACGCAAACCCCCAATCTTTTTATAAGCTCTTTAGAATCCACGGGATGGGTAAGAAACTCTATCGCACCGGCTTTTAAAGCTGAAGCTGCCACCTCCTCGGAGAATTTTTCCAGAATCACAATCACCGGCTTTTCGAGGTTAAAATCTTTAATAATCTGCTCAGGGGCAAGGTCGAATCCTTTCAAGGAAAAAAGGGCGATATCTATCTTTTTCTTTTCTGCAAGGGTCCGACGGGCTTCTTTCAAGTTCACAGCGGTATGGACCCGGTAACCGTATTTGTTGAGAATCCTTTTTAGCCTGGCACCTCCGACCGTGTCGCTGTCTATAACTAAAACAACTCTTTTTTTACCATACAAGGCCCGATCCATTTTTAAACACCTCCAGAAAATTTGCCGGTGAGAACATGATTATAATATAATCCTTAATCGATTATTTCCAAACAATTCATTTTTATTATCCTTCCAGAAAAAATCATTTGATACTATATATTGTGGTAATTTTTTCTTGACATACAAGACGCCTTGGTTTATAGGGTTTTAAGAAAAAATCTAATTGTGTTTGAAGTGATCTGTGGTGTTACAGATTTTCTAAGGTCACGTTAAAGGGGAGACAAATATTGCTCGACCCTTTGAATGCGCTGTCATGAAAATAGCGCAGGTTTATTCTTAACAGTTCGGGCGACTCCACGCTCAAATTGGGCGAATGGCTCAACCGAACCGGACGCTGCCTTGGAATAAATTCAAGGCACATAAGGCAGGATCATTCGCGGTCCTGCCTTATTTATTTGCTCCATCACTTTCTTTTTGTTATTATACACTTAAAATCGCGTTAAAATCCGATTCGGCGTTATCGGGTTGTCCGTTAAACCCATTAAAATATCGTTGGACGAAATTACGCCCTCACAAGTTCATCAATTTTAAGACAATACGTCGAGGTTATTCATGGACCCAAAAGTTAAAGAAGCTATTTTTCGGGCGGTTGAGAAAGAGACTTTTGCACAGGCTTTGAACATGGAACTGGTAGATCTGGAACTCGGATATTCCGCGGTGGAGATGACCTATGATCCGTCGACCATGAACAACATCTACGATCGGGCCCATGGCGGGGCTGTCTTTGGCTTGATCGACGAAGCCTTTGAGGCGGCGTGTCAGACAGAGGGCACCATAGCCGTGGCTTTGAACGTGAATGTAACATACGTGTCCAGCCCGGAACCTGGAAAGCGTCTGCGTGCCGAAGCGCGCCAAGTCAGCCGGACCAAAAAAACAGCCGGTTTTGAAATCAGGGTGATGGAAAAGAATGGGCGGTTAATCGCAACATGTCAGGCCCTGGCCTATCACACCGGAAAGCCGATACCTTTTCTATAGACCACACCTTCCAGCCATCCGCCCCGTGAAATACGTGCTCAATGAAATGCCGGGCTTATTTCAGTGGATGTTAAACCCGGCTTGTAAAATATGCGGGTAAACGTCCAGGAGACAGGAAAAATGAAAATTACCGAAAATGCACTAAAAATACTGCAAAAAAGATATTTCTCAGAGGGTGAAACCTGGGAGAAACTGTGTGAACGGGTCGCCCGTAAAGTGGCAGGTGATGAAAAAAAATCGGAAGATCGTGTAAAATGGGAAAAAAGGTATAAAGAAATCATGCTCAACCTCGATTTTCTGCCTAACAGCCCCACGTTGCGAAACTTTGGCCGGAACGAAGGCTGTGGGAGTGCATGTTTTGTCCTCCCCATGGAAGACAGTCGACGAAGCATCTTCAAAACCCTTTCCAACGCCGTGGATGTGCAGGCATACGGCGGCGGAACAGGCATGAGTTTTTCGGGTCTGCGTCCCAAAGGGGATCCCATCCGTTCAACCGGGGGAACGGCTTCCGGCCCCCTCTCCTTCATGGAAATATTCGATTTTACCATCGGAGATATCATACAGCAAGGCGGAACCCGTGAGGGCGCCAACATGGGTGTATTGCGGGTGGATCATCCGGATATTGAACGTTTTGTGGTTGCTAAAACCATGGAAGGGACGCTGAAAAATTTCAATTTGTCGGTGGGGATCACCGATGCCTTTATGAATGCCGTTAAAAATGACGAAGATTATGATCTGGTCTTTGCCGGCAAAGTGTACAAGACCGTCTCAGCACCCAAGATATGGGAAACAATTATTGACGGCGCCTGGAAAAACGGAGAGCCGGGAATCGTTTTTTTAGATACCATTAACAGAAACAATCCGTTACACCCAATGGGTGAAATTGAGGCGACAAACCCGTGTGGAGAGCAGCCGCTTCTACCATACTGTTCGTGTAACCTTGGATCCATCAATCTTTCACGAATGATCCTTGGGGATTGGGTAGAAGGAGCGGCTGAGGTCGACTGGGAGAAATTGCGCAAAACAGTGAAGACGGCGGTACAGTTTCTCGACTCGGTAATCTCCGTAAATAATTATCCCATTTCCGAAATTGAAGACATGACCTTAAAGACCCGGCAGATCGGTCTGGGGATTATGGGCTTTGCCGATATGTGCATCAAGCTTCACATCCGTTACGGATCGGAGGAATCCGTCACCCTGGCAAAAGAGATCATGACCGATATTTATAATGTGGCCAATGAAACCTCCACGGATCTGGGCAAAGAAAAAGGTGTTGCCCCGGTCTATGAAGAATACACGCTTTCCGGCCCCAAAAGACGCAACAGCACCCTGACGACCATAGCCCCCACCGGCACCCTTTCTTTGATAGCCAATTGCTCGTCAGGTTGCGAACCAAACTTCGCATTCAACTATACCAAAGCGTGTCTTGAAGGTGAAACTATGGACATTGTTCCCGATGTAGTTCGGGAATGGCATGAAAGAAAAGAGACCGAAATTTTGCCTGAATTCTTTGTAACAACCAAAGACGTTTCCGTTGAGGAGCACATCAGGGTTCAGGCGGCGTTTCAGACCGGAGGCGTGGATTCAGGCGTTTCAAAGACGATCAATGCACCCTACGACACGGATAAATCCGAAATTTCCGAAGCGTTTTTGAAAGCGTGGGAAATGGGGTGCAAGGGAATCACTTTTTATCGAGACGGCTCCCGGGATGTTCAGGCGCTATACACTCAAAAGAAGGTGTTGGAGACCGAAGGAGCGGATGAATTGGGCAGGGGGGAACTTAAGCATCGTCCCCGGGCAACGACGGGTCCCAGCCTGAAGATGAAAACAGCCTGCGGCAAACTCTATGTCGATCCACATTTTGACAAAGACGGTGTTGTAGAAGTCTTCATCCGGACCGTCGGTGGCGGCTGCGCTGCGAACACCAAGGCGCTTGGCATACTGCTGTCCTACTGCCTCCGGGCCGGTGTATCTCCTGAAAAGATCATCAACTCCATGAAATCGATTCATTGCCCGGCGTGTACCAAGGCAATATCTTCAGGTAAGGATGTGGAAGTAAACAGCTGTGCAGCCGGCATGGGAAAGGGGGTTGAAGTGGCTTTAGAGCATGCGGACGTGTATCGTGAAGTGGCCAAACAGATTCAGGATGCTGACAGTTATTTTAACGAAATTGATGCCCCCAGGGATAAGAATATCATCTGTCCGGATTGCGACGCAACCGTTCATCGGGCCGAAGGGTGTCTGGTATGCTCCAACATGGAGTGTGGGTGGACCCGTTGCTAATCTAACTCTATATAGAGTTAGATGTCTGGGCCTATACTTGATTTGACAGGACCAGGGGTGAGTTGGGACTTTACTTGACAGCTCAATCTTGAGAAAGATATCACAGGTTTAGATTATTAATGAATTGTGATATGAAAATCCCTACATTGATTGATGATAAGGTTATGAGATTACAATGACACCCCTCTACAGTCTGGGCTCAATTCGCGAGAACGGTTTGTCGTTGGGCGGAAAGAAAAGTTGTACGCCTTTCGGTTGAAGTGAAGGCGGAAAGCCACTAAAACAGCATCGCTGGGTGATTGTCTACTTGAACCGCCTATCAGACTATTTATTCGTTCTTGGCCGATACTGCAATTTTCTGGCAGGGATAACGGATGATTTCTAAACGCCTTGAGCGGGAAAGACCTCGAATGGTTGAGAAAAAAATTGAATTTCATCGGATCGTGTCTCTTGCTGCTTTCCTGACCGAAACACTGTATGCCATCGGCGCGGGAGATCGGGTCGCAGGGGTTACCGATTCCTGCGACTTTCCGGATGAAGTCAAAGAAAAACCGAATGTGTCATCCTGGTTTGAACCGGACCTCGAAAAACTAATTGCGTTGTCGCCGGACCTGGTCGTCGGCATGGAAACCGCGCATCAAGCGATCAGATCGACCCTCGAAAGCGAGGGCATCCAGGTGATCCTCGTCAATCCGGCCACAGTGGAAGAAGCACTCTATGTTATTCTTGCGATGGGTGAAACATTGCGCGAGACAGAACGCACACGGGTCTGTATTCGGCATCTGAGCGGCCGTCTTGCCAGGCTTGATGCAAAGATTAAACCCATTCCTTTTATGGAGCGTCCCACTGTTTCCCGGGTGCTCGACATTGAAGACGACCGGATTATCGTCGCCGGACCGTTATCGTTCCAATACGACGTCATCTCCCGGGCCGGAGGTCGCAATGTGTCCGGTCACATCAAAGAAGCTTACCCAAAAGTATCTGTCGAACGGTTTTGCCGATGGAATCCCGATGTGGTATTTTTCTGTGGTTATGACCGGAATTTCATACCCCGGTTTTGTGCAAATAAAAAATGGCGATCTCTCAAGGCTGTTCGATCCGGGCAGGTATACCAATTCGACTGCGGCCTGACCTGTCGGGCTGGCCCCCGCATGGTAGACATGGTGGAGTTGCTTTACCGTTCGATTTATTGAAGAGCCCTGCAGCACTAATTAAAGGGGATTCTTAGCACTGCGCAGATCATGGCTGACTTGGATCTATGCGTGATCAAAGGATCGGGAAGGACCAAGAATGGGCAGTTTGTTTGAAGAAGCAGAAATCAACGGCATGACCCTATCGAACAGGTTTGTCCGCTCGGCAACCTGGGACGGGCTTGCTGCGGATGACGGTGCTTGTACAGACCGGATGGTCGATCTACTGGCAGAGCTCGCCAAAGGCGGCGTCGGTTTAATCATTACAGGGCATGCCTATGTCCACCAAAAAGGAAAGCACCAGGATTGGCAACTCGGCATTCACAGGGACAATCTTATTCCAGGACTCAAAACTTTGACCGATAGGGTTCATGAACAGGGCGGTAGAATCGTCCTGCAGCTGGGCTATGGCGGATCTTATCTTTCAAAAGCACGCCTCAGAAATCTGACTCTCTCTGACATCCAAGATATGGCAAGAGATTATGGCCTGGCAGCTTTAAAAGCAAAAAAGGCGGGCTTTGATGGCGTTCAGATTTTTGCTGCCCATGGTTTTCTGCTCAGCCAGTTCCTGTGTCCCAGGTACAATGATCGGACGGATGAATATGGAGGGAGCGTAGAGAATCGTGCAAGGGCTCTCTTGGAGGCGACCCGTGCGGTGCGGGATGCCGTTGGCGCGACATATCCGGTCCTCACAAAGATCAACTGCCGCGATTTTGTAGAGAATGGTTTGACTCTCGAGGATTCCCTTAAAGTAAGTGTGATGCTTGAAAAGGCCGGAATCGATGCCATTGAATTGAGCGGGGGGCTCCTTAACCTTCCCAATCTTATGAGGGAAGGCATTGATTCCGAAGAGGACGAAGCCGGCTTTAAGAATGAGGCCAAAGCATTCAAAGAAAGGATATCCGTGCCGCTCCTGCTGGTAGGCGGCATACGATCGCTCAGCGTGGCTGAAAAGCTCATAGAAGAAGGATATGCCGATTATATTTCCATGTGCCGCCCCTTTATCCGGGAGCCTAACTTAATCAATCGCTGGAAATCGGGAGATCGCCGGAAAGCGACCTGCATTTCCTGTAACAATTGCATACAGGAGGCCAGATCGGGTGAGGGCCTACGATGTGTTCCCAAAAAGGAGGAACCTTCCGAGACCTTTTTCCCTGAAATATCAAAGACCGTGCCGGCAAGCCCACCGCTTCCGCCGGGGACTGCCTATAGAATTTCCATCGGCATTGAAGATTGGAATTCGAGTTTTCTGCCCGTTGTGAAGATTGAAACGGTTATCGACAAAGAAGTGACAAATCGCTCAACTTCCTTTCCTCTGGGTTCAAAAGATCACGAGACGGTCGCCAAAGCGATCGACGCGCTTTTAAAGAAACATAACGACATCCATTCAAAAGACTAACCCGCATTTCTCATGAAGAATTTATTTTGGTTTTGAAAACAAAAAAGAAACTGCCTAAAATCACGAGATTATATTAAACTCGGGTGCCCTTGATCAAAGAGACTCTGTTTTGATTAATATCGTACCACTAAAAAATTAATTCTTCACCAAAGGTTTACCTTGTGGAATTTCGCTTTGCGAACCCCGAAGGGGATTCCACAGGGCAAGCCTGAGCAACACAGGAACTGTGTTATTCAGCCCTTGAAGTAAAAGACTACGCCTTGACTTCGGCTGAGCTCAGTCGATGCCCGGCCTGAAATGCCTTGTTCCTGAGTCGCTCAGCCCCGTGAGAAAACCGGGATAGCCTGTTTGGAAAAAACAAGTTAGCAACATCAAAGAGCATAGCAACGAGGAGCGCTGCTCTTTGATGTCCGCTGTATGTAGTCGTTAGAACATTGCAATAGTAACTATTATTAATCTGACACCACAGGTAAACCACCCCAAGCCCTTAAGACATGTCCAGTCATATTGCCTTCCACCGCCTCTACATATAATTTGGCCGTTTGTGCGGCAGTAACTAAACCCCGGCCTTCCTGTCCAGGTTCAACAATGGGTGCAGGACTAACGACGTTAATCCGAACACCTCTGGTCATAAGAGAAGCAGTATTTTTGACAAATGTATCAACAGCTGCATTCAATGGCCCTGTAGCAATGCTTGCAGGATTTGGGTATTGACTTAAGAAGCCGCTTGTAAATACGAAAGAGCCATTATCCCGAACAAAGCTCTCACCTAATATAAAAAACCTTATTTGACCAAGAAATTTACGTTCAAAACCATATCTGTAATCTTCATCATCTAAGTTTGCAAATGGTTTGAAAATACTATCGCCACCTACAACTGAAATTAGTGCATCAAATTTACCAATTTTACCGAACATGTCACGAACTGATGCGGGAATAGTGTAGTCACACTGGACATCTCCACTACGTGCACCAACACTAACAATATCGTGTCTACCAGATAATGCCTTGTCTACTTCCGCACCAATTCGGCCAGATGCTCCTACGATTATTATTTTCATTTGATTCTCCTTACTTTTCGACCTAACTACAATTCGCCGATCAAAAGCATGGAGTTCCCACACTTTTGCGGACGGTTTTTGGCTTGGCTTCATAGATGGCCATGCCGTAGCGCCTCTCGACACCAGCCGGTGACATGTAATCCAATGACCATTGGCAAGACAACTATTGGCCCAGACCGATTTGTCGATTCCAGTCGGCGTTGTCCCAAAACAGATACTCTTCAGCGATGCGATCGTTTTCCCAGCGGGCGATGGTTGCAATCTTGAGGCTTACTGGCTTGCCAGTGGGTTGTAGCACTGTACCATCAGGCATTGTTATCGGCTTGATCCACTTGCCTTTGGAAATGCTGATACCAGCAGTCCATTCACCAAAGCCGAAGCCAACAATGTGCTCCGCAACCTTGAAATCGAAAGTGTCGAATAGAAACTGCAGCTCCTCAGCATGAGGAGGCATTGGTTCAGTGATCGTGCCATCGGGGTTGTAGACCTTTACATCATCGGCGTGAATCTGCTTGATCCGTTTCATATCGCGGTTGTTGAAAGCAACCAGATCAAGTTCATCAAAGATTTCAAGATGTTTTGCTGTGGCTGCTCGCTCTGTCTTGTGAGCATCAACCAGGGCTTGTAGTTCATTGACCTTGGTTTGTAACTCGCTATTTCCATTATTTGAACATGAAAATACGATGATTGCCAATAAAATAACGATTACTATTTGTGTTTTTTTCATGGTGATCTCCTTCAACAAATGTTGTTGATGTGGTTTTTTGCTGATAATTTTAGTGTAGAGAGTAATCGCGAATTTTACTCTCATATCTCCTCTTTATCTTGCAGAGCTGACAAAAAGTGCGTGAGGAGGGTTTCGAGTTGTTTGCGCTCCATAGCGGAGAGCACTGATACGCGCTTATGCGCTTCCTTAAGGCGTTCGGCAACAAGCTTGTCAATCAGCTCGCGACCCTTCGACGTCAAGGCCACGTACACTCCTCTCCGGTCCTCAGGGTTGGGTTCACGCTGAATGAGTCCCTTCTGTTCAAGACGGTCTACTCGGTTGGTCATAGCGCCACTTGAAAGCAATGAATAGGCGCAGAGCACACCCACCGACTGCCGAAAGGGCGGACCACAGCGCCTTATCACGGCCAACACGTCGAATTCCTGAATCGTCAGTTTGTGAGGCCGAAGAACTTCTTCGACGCCACGGTCTGCGAGTCGACTGAGGATCATTAACCTCCCGAGGATTCCCATCGGTGAGGCGTCGAGGTCTGGTCTCTCCCGTTTCCATTGCTCCAAAAGCTTCTCAATTCGGTCCTTGCTCATTAATCCTCCTTGCTCATTTAAAGGCCCATCATAATTCTTGATATAAAGAAAATAAACATCAAGATTCTTTATGTCAAGATATATGGAGCAAAAAGTAGCCTATGAGCTATCTGTCATAAAATGCAATAATATGCTTTTAGGTTGGAATTATTGGAATTACAGATACATTGAGATTATCATAGAAAATCAAGAGCTTGATAGTGTGATAAAATTACATTTAGATTAGTCGCTATAGTTTGGTGATACGGTATTATGTTATCACAGAAAAAACAAGCTCTTGATACTTGGTCGTTATTGCAGTTATGTTGTGTGTTTAATTATGTTGTTAGAATTTAATTCTATTCATATAGTTCTTTTTATCTTATTCCCAGAAAATATTAAAAATCCATATAATTCTTTTAATTCCCTTTAAATTTGTGTCCAGTCTTGATATTCTATTCATGATCAACAGAAGGTAATCTTTCTATCAGAAAAAGCATTACCCTGTTGTAGTCATTAAAACCCTGATTTCCTGGGCCTTAGAGCGAAAGGAGAAGTAATTATCATTATGTCTGAACGCCTGAGGAAAAGAAAAAAAGCTACTCTGATAGTGTGGCCTTTAAGGAAGCTTTTTATTCCCTGAAGTCCGATCGCAGAGGTGCCCAGGCAGGTTCGAATTATGTTGCAAGTTTTTTTACAATTTTGCAACTAATCTTCTAACCCATTACAATCAATACAAATACGAACTTCCAAGGCGCCTTCAATAAAACCTTATTTTTTCAATAGGATAGGACAACTCGCAACATAATAGCAGGTATCTGTAGTCAGCCTTCTTAACTGAATCGTAGATATCACCGGTTTCACGCTAAACCTCTATACCCCGATATATTTCGTAGCTGTTTAAATAAGAAAAACGTGGAATTTTATCATCGGTTAATGTTTTCTAACTCACAGGTGTTAGTATACAAAGATAGCAGTTTTAATTATTTTCGATTGAGACTACTGCGTATCGCATACTGACTTTTCCCGGATCAAAAAAGTTACGACTTGCAATTATAAGCCAAAAAATTTTATATGTGTGATTCTTATATTTGGAAATAGCTTTTAACTCAATGCGTTGAGCAGAGTTCAAGACTTCAATCTCCTTTTCCTGTTTTCTGTCTTTTTACTATCATTGACGGAAAACCCCGCTGATTAGAGCGAAGAGCTTCACCGGAGATATTTTTTTTAACCATTATGCTGTTACTTAGATGTAATGTGACATGATGAGTCAATATACATTTGCCGGTCTGCCGGAATGTGGTGAAATCGCTGTATTGTCGGCAGACATCGCAATAATAGGCGTTCCTCATGGGATTTCCTATTCCGTGGGCGTACCAAGTCACTCTGTAAATGCCCCTATGGCGATTCGGAAAGCGACAAAAAGATATTCTGAGATGATAGACCACTATGATTATGATCTTGGCGGAACGCTCCTTGATAACAGTGATATCCGAGTTTTTGATTGCGGTGACGTGCCCGGTGACCCTTCCGATCCTATCGGCAACCAGAGACGTTCCCAAGAAAAGATTCGCGCCATTATTAACGCCGGAGCTGTACCGATCGTTCTCGGAGGGGATGACTCAATAACAATCCCTTTTTTGCGCGCTTTCCAGGGGAAAGGTGTATTTACGGTTGTTCAGGTTGATGCACATATCGACTGGCGCCATGAAGTTAATGGCATAACTGAAGGGCCGAGCAGCTCCATGCGCAGGGCTTCAGAGATGCCTTGGATTGATAAACTGATACAAGCGGGGATGCGAGGTGTAGGCAGCGCCCGTATAGAAGAAATTGATGCAGCCAGGGATTACGGGGCTGAAATCATCACTGCCAAAAATATTCAAGACGGCGGCATTGATGAAATTTTGAGTTTGGTAACAGAGGGATCTACATGTTTGTTGACCATAGACTGCGATGGTCTCGATCCATCGATAATGTCGGCAGTTAATGCCCCTATGCCGGGTGGACTATCATACCGACAGGTTGTGGATTTGCTGCACGGTCTCACTAAAAAAGCCAACGTGTGTGGATTTAATTTAGTTGAATTTGTGCCCGAGAAAGATATCAATGGGTTGGCGGCTCTGACTGCCGCTCGTATCAGTTTTAACATGATCGGAGCCTTGGTTCGCTCGGCATTTTTTGCTCAAAATCGTATCTGAAATTTACATATCTCCTTTAAGCGTCACGGGAAGATGATTAACGAACATTGTTGAGCCTATCTGAACTCCAACTTAATCGTTTGCTGAATTGGAAATGAAATGAAAAGAATTGCGCTGGGAAGTGATCACGCCGGTTACAAGCTAAAAGAAAGGATCAAGGATTATTTGAAATCCAAGGCGTATGCTGTGGTGGATTATGGCACAAATAGTGATGAACCTGTTGATTACCCGGATTATATCAGGCCTACGGCTGAAAGTGTGTCCAATGGAGAAAATGATTTGGGGATTGTTTTCGGAGGCAGTGGAAACGGAGAAGCAATGGTGGCAAATAAAGTGAAGCGAATCCGTTGTGGGTTGTGCTGGAATGAAGAGAGTGCACGATTAACGAAAGAACATAACAATGCGAACATGATCGCCCTTGGTGAGCGGATGCTATCGGAGGAAGAAGCGGTTAGAATCGTGGACGCTTGGTTGAATGCCGAATTTCAGGGAGGACGTCATTTAAAAAGGATCGAAAAAATAGAGAGTCGAGATTCATAAAATCCCGTTTAAACGGAACGAGAAATGCGCTTGCCCTGTTAAACCACAATGGCGAACGCATTCCCCGTAGCTTGTCGGACCAGAGCTGAGATTCCGTCTCAACGGGCTCCCAGGAACTTCAAAATTATGCTGCGCTGGCGTAAACATCCTTGTAATTCACATAGATGTCATAAATTCTTCTCTTAAGAGTCTTTATCCGCTTTGAGTAGTCGATATCGGACCATCTCGGCTCACTGATTGAAAACAGGGCATTGTTGAGATCATCGATAACATGTTCGATCGCTTCACACCATTCATTGGTGCATACCCCGGCCAATTTCTTAGCTTCCTCAATATCTTTTTCGAGCATGTCGATGGATTTCTCGAGAGCTGTCAAGTATGTCCCCCAAGCCTCATTCATTTCAGAGTAGATATTATCTCTAGGCATAGACATAAAATCACCCCCTTTAATGATATAATTAATTCATTTCAATTGAATTGTCGTTGAGTTCGAATATTCAGTTGTTAAAATTGGATATGGTTCAGTATAATTCCACATCACATTTAATAATAATGCGTAAGAGATTCCCAGTCAAGATAGACGAGAACATTAGGAAGAAATCCGCAATAGTGAATATGCTTCGATGGGGTTTGGGTTAAGATGATTTTCCAATAAGACGTGGAGAAATAAAGAAAAGAAATAACGAAAAGTCAAAAAAAGGGGCACTTTTTGTTGCAGTGCCCCTTCATATTACAAGTCCACTGAATGGACGTATATTTAATGAATTTCGATTTTTTTAACGACGCTCTCATCAGACTTGGCCAGACTCACTATCAGGATACCATCCCTATACTTCGCTTCAATATTATCCTTATCTACTGTCCCTGGAATTCGGAAGCTTCTCTGGAAGGGGCCGTAATATCTCTCTGAACAGTAGCAAGATTCACCTATAGAGACCCCTTCTGATTTTTCACCGTTAACCGTAAGAATTCCTTCAGAAAAAGAGATGGCCAGTTCCTTCATGTTGATACCCGGAAGTTCCATGGTAACATGATACTCCGTGTCTGTCTCCGCTATATCGGAAGCCGGCATCCAATCACACTCGTCAAGATTGGTGGATGGAATTACCCAATTGCTAAAAAAGCGATCCAACAGTCCAGTCTGTGGTCTGAAAGCAACGTCATATCTCGGTATTATATTTAACATCCTCATCATTTCAGTCACCTCCTTTAAAGCGAGATTTCCTCGCTGCCAATATGAAATATAAACATTCTTTGTGTAAAATCAATGATCGAAAGACGATTGTTGATATTCAATTTTACATATAATGTTAGACTCATGAATAAGGTAACAGTCGTCGCAGCTTCTCCAAATTCCCCCTGATCTGTTCCGGTGTATCATGATGAAATCAGGCCACTTTAACTTGAACAGGATCTTCCATCCGGTCTTTAAATGGGATGACAACTTTTAATATCCCATTTTCGAACTTTGCCCTGGCCTCTGAAGCCTTCACCGGACAACAAAACCTCATAGATGTTATGTGTTCGAAGTCATCCTGTGGAGCACGGATGTAAAAACTTTCATCGTGCACCTTCAAAGTAATGTCTTCTTTATTTACACCGCCCAGTGAGATCTCCATATGAAGATCAGAATGCTCGAAATCCGGATAACTGAAAATGTTCGGAATCAGTTTAACTTTATCTGCCATTGTCTCTCACCTCCTATTATGTTTTTGAGACATTTTATTCGGATAAACATATTTGCTAATACCGCTTTAAAGATTGATGAATCTTTATATCAAGTTAAACATTGATAACCGTAATTCAAGAGTGCTCTGATAGTCGCTGGGGGCAAACTAAAACCGGACATCTTGACAAATGAGGCGATCGTTAACATTTTCAATTTATAGTTGCATTATAACGTAACGTGTGGGTCATGATGATTCTACGACATTTTATATTCTAAAAGGTGAAATCATGCATGGGGAAAAAGAAGAAAAAGAAAAAAGAGATGAATGCACGATACATGAAAGAGATTCTCAAGGAGACTCCAACCTGTGTTGTTGTTATATCGTCGATACCGACGGCAGATATGTAGATCCCTGTTACCGTCCGGTAGCCGACTGCTGTTGAAAACAGGTGCTTATACCAGTCACCATAGTAGCCGTCAATCGTCGATTCCAACCCAGGTGGAGGTTTTTACACCGATGGTTTCTTATTTCCGACTATACATTGAGGAGATGGAATTATGGAAAGTGAATTCATAAAACATTCAAAGAAGTGCTGTTCACGTGAGCATGATCGACTGGTGGAGAATCTTTCCATCTGCGACAGATATTTTAACAATCCGGCCGAACGACACTGGTGTTACCGTGTTGCCGCAAAGATAAGCGGTCATCGTTCCAAGAAATGTCTCATATATGAATAACTCAAGTTTTGTATCATTCACTTTTTTGATTGAACGTAAATATACAGATTTGTTAACGTTATTATAAGAGTCCGAATGAAAGGTGTGTTTAGGTGGTACAAATTGCGCTGACAGGTATCAAACCGACCGGCACCCCCCATATCGGTAATTATCTGGGGATGATTAAACCAGCCCTCGAACTGGTTCATAGCTACCGAGCACTGTATTTTATTGCCGATTATCACGCCATGACAACCGAACGAGATCCAGAAAAACTGAATCGCCAGATATACGAGGTGGCTGCTACTTGGTTGGCTTTGGGACTCGATCCGGAAAAAGTCGTGTTTTTCCGCCAGTCGGATGTTCCGGAAGTTTTCGAGTTGACCTGGATTCTGGCTTGTCTTACTTCTAAGGGCCTTCTGAACCGGGCTCACGCATACAAAGCTGCCATAGATGAAAATATCCGCCAAGGAAAAAGTGAGGATGATAATATCAACGCTGGGCTGTATAATTATCCCGTTCTGATGGCTGCCGATATCCTGTTGTTCGGAACCCATGTGGTACCGGTGGGTCAGGATCAGAAACAACACGTTGAAATCGTTCGAGACGTTGCATCCAGTTTTAACTCTCAGTACGGAAAAGTTTTCACGATACCGGAAGATTTGATTCGAATAGATGTCATGAGCGTACCTGGCGTGGATGGGCGCAAAATGAGCAAGACTTACCGGAACACCATACCTATATTCGCAGATGACCAGGTTATCCGCAGGCAGATCATGGGTATCGTCACCGACTCAAAAACACCTGAAGCCCCGAAAAATCCGGAGGCGTGTAATGTCTTTTCATTGTACCGATATTTTGCTCCGCCTAAAGCGGTAGAGGAAACACGAAGGATCTATCTTAGAGGAGGAGCGAGGTACAGTGACATCAAAAAAGAACTCATTGTACTGTTACTTGAAAGATTCAAAGAAGGCCGACGGACCTATGAGGTTTTGCTGAGAGATAAGCTGGCCACAGAACGAATTCTAAAACAAGGGGCAGCAACAGCTCGGTCGATTGCTGAACCGATACTGACCAAGGTTCGCCATAAAATCGGTATCGACCAAACAGATTTATGACCATAAATGATCGTAGACAAAATGGAAAGATATTTTGTATGTTTGATTTATAGGGTATGATTTTTTAAAAATCATATTACGTATGGAGGGGATACCTATGGGAAAAAATGTAGCCCAAAAACTGATAGAAGCCCATTTGGTTGATGGGAACATGCAACCTGGAAAAGAGATCGGCCTTAAAATCGATCAAACCCTCACCCAAGATGCCACTGGGACTATGGTCATGCTAGAATTTGAAGCGATGCAGATTCCACGAGTGAAAACAGAGATCTCAGCCCAATACGTCGACCACAATTTACTGCAAACCGATTTTAAAAATGCCGACGATCACTTGTTTTTATGGAGTTGCTGTCAAAAGTTTGGTGTCTGGTACAGTCGTCCGGGAAACGGGGTCAGTCATCCGGTGCATATGGAACGGTTCGGGATCCCAGGAAAAACTTTGCTGGGTTCGGACAGCCATACCACGGCAGCCGGATCATTGGGCATGCTGGCCGTGGGAGCAGGTGGGCTGGAAGTCGCCATGGCCATGGCCGGGGAACCTATCTATATTAAAATGCCCAAAATCATGGGGGTTCGGTTGACCGGCAGCCTGCCCGATTGGGTCAGCGCAAAAGACGTGATTTTGGAAATGCTTCGGAGGCATGGCGTCAATGGCGGATTTGGTAAAATCATTGAATACTATGGGCCGGGATTAAACTGTCTGTCGGCTATGGACCGGCAAGTGATTGCCAACATGGGAACCGAGCTGGGTGCCACGACCACAGTTTTCCCATCAGATGAGGCTGTGCAAAGATTTTTACAAACCCAGGGTCGAGAAAAAGCCTGGACTTCCATTCTGCCCGATGAAGATGCCGCCTATGACGAAACCGATGAAATCGATTTGTCCGGTTTAGAGCCGTTGATTGCGCTGCCGAGCAGTCCCGGCAATGTTGTCTCAGTAAAAGAGGTCGCAGGCCGCGAGATTTACCAGTCTTATATCGGTTCATCTGCCAATCCGGGGTTTCGAGATTTTGCCATACCTGCCCTAATGGTAGAAGGAAGGCAAGTCCATGGTCGTGTTTCTTTTGATATCAATCCCACATCGCGACAAATACTGGAAAATTTGACGGCGAAAGGGTTTTTAGAAAAGCTAATCCGTTCCGGAGCGCGGATTCATCAGGCTGGATGTAACGGCTGCATTGGTATGGGACAGGCACCAGCTACCGGAAAAATCAGCCTGCGAACAGTACCTCGCAATTTCCCCGGTCGATCCGGCACCAAAGAGGATCAAGTCTATTTGTGCAGTCCGGAAACAGCGACTGCTTCAGCATTAACCGGTGTCATCACCGACCCTCGCACACTGGACATACCTTATCCTCACTATGAAGAGCCCCAGGTAATTCAAATCAATACCCAGATGTTAATCGCTCCTCCGGATTCAGGAAAAGACGTCAAGCTTGAAAAAGGTCCAAACATCAAGCCTCTACCACCGTTCGATCCGTTACCCAATACCATTTCCGGTAAGGTTCTTCTGAAAGTCGGAGATAATATTTCCACTGATGAGATCATGCCTGCAGGCGCTAAAATTCTACCTTTCCGCAGCAATATTCCGGAAATTAGCAAATATGCCTTTAGCCGGATCGATGAAAGATTTTATCATCGGGCCATACAGCACCAGAAAAAGGGCTTTGTAGTGGTGGGAGGAAACAATTACGGACAAGGATCCAGCCGTGAACACGCTGCACTGGCCCCTCGTTATCTGGGTCTTAAAATCGTCATCGTCAAAAGTTTTGCGCGTATCCACTGGCAGAATTTAATCAACTTTGGAATATTGCCGCTTACCTTTGTCGATTCTGTAGACTACGATAAAACTGAGCAGGGAGATGAACTCGAAACTTTAGATATTCGTCGGGAACTGAGTCAGGGCAAACGCATCCGAATCACCAACAAAACTAAAAATGAAACTTATGAAACGGAACATGCGTTGACTGAACGCCAGTTAGAAATGGTTATGGAAGGGAGTCTGATCAACGTCGTGCGAAAAAGACAATAAGGAGGGCATGAAATACCATGAATGCTCAAAAACTATATGAAGTGATGAAAAAGGTTCAGGAACCCAAAGGATGTTTTTTTAATAAAAACAAAGAAAGAACTTTTGAGCTTTTAGAAGCCCTAATTACGAATAAAGACCGTTACGGGTACATGGGGTGTCCCTGCCGTTTGCTGTCAGGTGACAGAAAAGCCGACCGGGATATCATCTGTCCATGCATCTACAGTATGCCGGATATCGAAGAATATGGCAGTTGTTACTGCAATCTTTATGTTTCAGAAGAATGGAATGACGGCAAAATTCCTCACGAATATGTTCCGGAACGACGACCCGCAGAAAAGATTTCTTTCTGAAGGAAGTGGAAAGTACACCATGTTTTAGAAGGTAATCCCCTTATTTCAGGTATTATAGTACCGATGCCAATGTTGACGAAAGCGTTTAAATGAATATTTTAAATCATGCCCGACACTTTACGAATGTTTGATGAACAACATGTTTCATGAAATATTCGCAGTATTTTTTTTGTTGGGATGCGATACGAAAAAATCTATTTAAATTGAACACATAAATCAACCACGGTTGATTTTTTTTATACAGATGGAGGTGTTATTATGATCCACAAATTAAAACTACTTCCATATGATTATGATGCTCTGGAGCCTTATATCGATGAACAAACCATGAGGATCCATCACACAAAGCATCATCAGACATATATTGATAAATTAAACGCCGCTTTAGAGGGACAAGAGGCGTTACAAGATATGAAACCGGAAGAGTTGCTGAAGAATCTGAACACGATTCCGGAAACCATCAGAACTGCCGTGAGAAATCACGGCGGCGGACATGTGAATCATTCGTTCTTCTGGCCTTTATTGAAGAAAAATGCAACATTTGAAGGAAAAGTGAAAGACGCCATCAATGCCAGGTTCGGGGATTTTGATAGTTTCAAAAAGGCGTTTTCCAGTGCAGCCGCCCTGCTCTTTGGGAGCGGCTGGACATGGCTGGTATTGGATAACAATGATCTACAGATTATAACCACCCCAAACCAGGATAGTCCTTTGAGCCAAGGTAAAACACCTTTGTTGGGACTCGATGTTTGGGAACATGCCTATTATTTAAAATATCAGAACCGCAGACCTGAGTATATTGAGGCGTTTTTTAATGTGATTAACTGGAATAAAGTTGACGAATATTTTAGAACGGCGAGTTGATCGGCTTAGATTTAAAAATAATAAAAGGGGCCAGCCCTGAAAATCGCGCGGTCTCATGCGTGCTTCCATTCAAGGGCTGACCCCACTTTATCCGGTCTAAATCGGTGATATAACCGGATTAACTCCGAACCGTTATCTACAAATATTGCAGGAAGTCAGGCATTGTTCATAGTTTTGGTTTCGACGATCGTCTTCTGTACTTACATCCGGATGCCTCCAGTATTTATGAATGCATTCGCTGATGCAAAGTTGTTCTTTTCTGGAAACTTTTTTTCTTTCATCGTCCAGCCCTCCTTTCTAAAAGGATTAAGACAATTTAAACATTGTCCACACTTAACCTAATCATCATTTATGTTCATGCAAAACTCCCCGACGCATCCATTGGTTAATGTGTTCGTTTCTTTTGCAATCCATCATCTCTATAAAAACGCCAATCATGATTTACAATAAGACGCGCACCTTTTTGGTAGGTTAGATACGAAGATGCCCACTGCAAAAGAACCACAAACTTATTTTTAAATCCAATCAGGTAATAAATATGAACAAATAACCAGACAATCCACGCCCAAAAACCACCTAATTTTAGCCTCCCGATTTCAAGTACAGCGTTGTTTCTGCCTATGGTTGCCAGCTGTCCTTTATCGATATAATGAAATTTTTCTCTGGGTTTGTCTCCTAACTCTTTAAGAATGTTTTTTGCTATAAAGTGTCCTTGCTGAAGTGCAACAGGTGCAATTCCATGGAGTGGTTTACCGGTTTGATGGGAGAAATGAGCCTGATCGCCTGCAACAAAAATTTCCGGATAGTGTTTTAGGCTCAGGTCCGGCTCAACAACTATTCGACCCATTGAATCTAATTCACCTTTAAGCTGTCTATTAAGACTTGAGGCCTGAATACCTGCTGCCCAAAGAACTGTGGCCGCTTCGATTCTTTCATCCCCCATATTGACACCATCCACATCGATTTTTGTCACTTTTTTAAAGATTCGAACTTGGACACCCAATTTTTCCAAGTGACGACTTGCGCGCAAAGAAAGCTTCTCTGAAAAGTTAGGTAAAATTCGAGGACCAGCTTCGATCAGGATAATACGGGTTCGCTTTGGATCAATATTTCTAAAATCTTTTGCAAAAGTAAAGCGGCTTAATTCAGATAGAGCGCCTGCCAATTCAACACCTGTGCTTCCGCCGCCCACAATAACAAACGTTAGCAACTTAACTTTTTTATCGCTGTCATTTTCTGTTTCTGCATTTTCGAATGCGGTGAGAACTCTTCGTCTAATTTCGATGGCTTGTTCGATGGTTTTAAGTCCCGGAGCGTTTTCCTCCCATACTTCATTCCCAAAATAGAAATGACGAGCACCACAGGCCATAATTAGGTAATCATACCTGAATTCCCCAACATTCGTTAAGACGGATTTAGTATCCGCCTTAATTTTATGGACTTTTCCCTGAAACACTTTGATATTATTGTACCTTGAAAAAATATTGCGAATAGGAACCGCAATTTCGGCAGGACTCAGCGCCGCCGCCGCAACCTGATATAATAAAGGTTGGAAAAGGTGATAATTCTTTTGATCGATGATGATCACCTCTAACCCTTTTACTCCGGCAAATACTTTAGCGGCATTAAGACCGGCAAATCCGCTTCCCAAGATAAGTACTCGTGCCATGTACTACCTCATGAATGATGTTCTACTTGTCGAAATATTTTCTCAGCGTATCCACATTTTCTTCATGCTGTATTTTTATCGCTTTCAGGAACCAGTATGCTGATCCGGCTGGTAGATTAAAGCGAAACTCCTTGACTTTACGCGCTACCCATGCTTGACCGCGAATCAGAAGCTGTATCTTTTCATCCAGATTGTCCAGTGCGCGTATTTTATCCACGAACGCTCCTGTTTTGTCGCTGGGCTTGGCATTGAGATCATGAATAAGGCTCACCAAAATTCGGCAGTTGACGCCCTCATCCCGTAAAAACTTTTTCAAAATAGGCTTTAATTGTTGATCCTCGACTTGCATATTCAGCTCATTCAAGACCGTTACACCAGCGCGTTCCGCTTCGAGCAGCATGTTGTAAAAATTTAAAAGTGTCGTTGTTTCTGTTTCACTCATTATAATCCTCCTTGCCGAAAATGACCGCAATTAACGCGGTGACTCTCCCGAGTGGATGTAGTGCCTTGGCAGTGTGCATCACCGCAATGGCCGTTTCAACAGCTACCGGTGCTGCCAACCACATATGTAAAACAGGATAAACACACATTAGCGTGTTATGTGACTGTCTTTTTGCCGATCACGATAGATAACGGCCAACAAACTTCCATAATGGCCGAACTGTTATCCCATAACTTGGTTAATTCTTTTTCAATCGATTCAACCGGATCATTACCTTTATTATCCTTGTAGCGCTTTACAGCAGACCAGGTACTAAGGTAACCAATAAGTTGCTTGATTGTCCATTTTGCTGACATGCGAAAAGATGGACTCGGTAATTTATAGAACGGAAAAGGAATATTTTCATATCCATTTTCGACGAGTTTTCTTTCAGGCGGCCAAAATTCACCAACGACATTAAAATAAAAATATTTGATAACGGAGTCTATTTCTGGAGATATAGTAAGCAAATTATATGTCCAAGCCGCAATAATACCATCTTGTTTCAAAACCCGATCAGCTTCCTTGTAGAACTGGTCAAATTCAAACCAGTGTAATGCTTGTGCTACAGCTATCAAGTCCATCGACTCCGTCTGGATTGTAGTTTTATGGGCAGGTGCTACTTTGTATGAAATTTTTTTATGATGGATTGCATTTTTGATCTGCTGCTCACTGGCATCAGTGGCAATTACTTTTTGGAAATATTTTACCAAACCACGAGCGGCTTGCCCTGACCCTGTCGCACAGTCCCACGCAAGATCATGCCCCGGTGTTATTGATGATAAGAATTTAAATAGCACTGCCGGATAATCGGGACGATATTTACTGTATTTTTCAGAGTGAACAGAAAAATGGTCTTTAAAGTTATTCTTACCCATTAATTAATGTAATCCTATGTTCAATATAATGAGACTATTCTTTTGATGGCTTTCCCTCAACACATTTTATACATCGGCAATATATATCCCACAATCATTGCAGTGAAGTCTTCGACAAACCTGGCATTGTGTTATTACGTTGCTGATATCTCCCTCGTAATCATTGCCGCAGGCGCCGCATACGAATTGAATATCCTCTGTCATCTTTCCATCTTCTATCAATGTTTAAATTTAACACTGTGTTAAACAAAAATTAAGACCAGCATAATGAAAGTCAAGGAATTGGCTCATGGTTGATGCTTCTATCTTGGATTGGGATGCTGACATGATATTGAAGTAAAAATCTATTTACTTATCAGGAAGCCGGAATGGAATATAAGAGATAGTCTTCAGCTTTTTGATGAAATATTACTAAAAATCAGGCTACACAACCTAAAACTGCAAATACACCTCGATTCTAGATAACTTGCAAAGAAAACAACTATCTGATTTGGAAGATATTTTGACGATATCTTTTGGGTGTCACATTAATTCAGAAGGTTGGTAGTCGCTAAAAAATTCATGGTCTGAAGGAAATGTCACCATAACAGAAAATGTGAATGTTGGATAAATTTGTATTTGACTTCAGTGCGACGCTGTTTATCTTAAGTTATCGTTAAGCGGCTATCCCGAGTATTACACAAGTTGTCCGGGTCTTTATTATTAGCAGCTTACTTAAATGAATAATAAATTGCAAAAAAGGAGGAAACTCCAATGAGTGATATACTAAAAAGAGATATTTCAGGAGAATGTGAAGGAGAATGCCGAGATCGTGTAAGAGAAGGCGAAGAAGAACGCCAGAATGATATTAGCGCTTCCGATGTTGAATCTCCAGAATCCTATCCGGACGCAAAATGGGCGAGATCTAGAAATGAACAGCCCGGCGTTTTTGGCGGTCACGTGTAAAACCGGCGTCCATGAGTGAATGTAATCTTAAAAAAGATTATTGGCATCGAAATTAAAACAAAATCCTGATAATAAATATTGGAAAAAGGGTAGATGTTTCTGTTACCCTTTTTCTATTATAGAACAAGGTCTTTGTTCCAAGTCAGAGATGATTGAGCCATGTCTGCAGAAAGACAAACTGGAAAAAGAAAGAATTGATTAACTACTTTACAAATAGTACAGGCATAAACAATTTGATGTCTATTCCAGACATCTAAAAGGATCATTGAAAACCGGACCGATTTCAACTATTTTGTGGCTACTGACTTGCGAATATGTCAAGAAGATCTTATATTGTTATTAAATCCCATAAAGAAGGAGGGATAACGATGCCAATATTTGAATACAATTGTGAGGATTGCAGCTATAAATTTAACCAACTTTTGATTAGTCGAGACACACAAGTGAAATGCCCACTATGCCAAGGAGACGTTAAGAAGCTTATGTCAACTTTCTCTGTCAGAGTTTCGCACAATGCTACCAGCAATCTGCCTGAAATGGCAGGACCCAAAATGTGTACCAATTGTTAAATTTTCAATTTATTCACAAAATAGCATGAACACAGTGGATATCTCCTAATTATAAATAAAGCGCGCATTTAAGGCGGTTAGAAATATAGCATTTCTGACCGCCTTTTTTATAGATTTTATTCCAGACAACTCCACCTGATTTGGAAGATATTTTGACGATACCTTTTGGGTGTCACATTAATTCAGAAGGTTGATAGTCTTAACTTTTGAAGGTATCAAAGGTTTGGGTTTGATGACTTTATATCGAAATCGTTAATATGCATGACAATTCACCGATCTTTTTTATTAGTTTCAAATCAATTTGCATCACCTATTTTATATTTTCAAGCCACATGTCAAAAAAGCCGTTCAGATCCTGTCAGCCGGGTTATCCCGCCTTTTATTGAAGATTCTGAAAGAGATATTATATTAACAATACAAAGCAATTTGTCATGCTTGTTGGAGTTATAAATTAGAGGCTGTCTCTATAAAAAGAATAAAGCAAGTGGAACAATTAACATGTCGAATTCATTATAAAATAAAGTTAAACCTAAATTGATATGATGCGTTGAAGATGAATTGTATTCTTTTAATAAAATTGTATCTACATTGGTAGAGGGCAATTGAAAAGATGTTTTCCCAACATACTTTCCAAAAACCTCGTCTTCCTGTCATTCCGCACATGGACGTTCAAGGCCCCCTACCGAAGTTGTAGAAGTCAGATTCTGCACTCAAACTGTTAGAGTGATCAATGCTCCATTCTGTCGGGAAACTTTGACAGGATGGTCAAGATAGGTTTGCCTGGACACACCGCCAAGGATTGCCTTTTCTTCCGTTTACATGTGTGGGTCGAGTCAGGAAAGTTGAAACATGCCGATAAGAATAAATGCAAAAATTAAAAAAGGCGTTCAAATTGAATTCGGGGTTCTGGATGACAAGGGGAACCATGTGGGGGATTTTGTTCCTGAGTGCACTGTGTGTCAAAGTTCATATTTTGAACCCGGAGAAAATTACACGGTCGGAATTTGTGTAAACTGCGAAAATGTGGTTGCTCGGAGAACGGATGTGTACCCCGAACCTGATGTCAAAGTTAAAGGGAAAAAAGTCATCGGGTTTGCTACGGAAACGCTGGGTGATTTCAAATGGGTTTGCTCTGCGTGTGATAATGATATGAGTTTTCTAGCGAGGGACTTGGCCACAACAACATGTACTGCGTGCGGGAAGGTGACGAGTCGAAACAAGGCAGCCGTCACAACGGTATCATCCAAAGAAGCCGTCACCTGGAATGTGTAAGTTGCATCTATTTGAAAGGCCGTAGAAAGACGGCTGATAAAGCTTGAGCATAAAAACGCTTTTCACGCAAGTGAGCTTTAATCGAACATTTCACCAATTATGGAAACATATTGTGAAATATCAGAATAGGAGGACACAATGAAGAAAAAAAATGATAACTCTTCTGTTGGGACGTACCTGAAAAAACGGCCTGACATGAACGACAACGAATTAGATCAGAAAATCAAAAACATGACGGATGAAGATCTGGTAAGAGTATTCTTAGCCATGCTAGATGAAGACAAAAACAGGGCCGCCTACCTGTTTCAATACATAAAAGAGGTCGTCAACAGCTCCGCTACAATGGGAAGGGAAGGCTATCAGCCCATCGCGATGTTCACTCTCTACGCCCGAGAATCGGCAGAGGTGACGGAGTTTAAATTCCGCCCTGCCAGGACTGGGAGTGAAGAGGTGTATCAAAAGTTGAATTTGAAACGGTTGTTCGAGCTTGTTAACGACGCGTGGGTGCAGCATGGAAATGAGGTTTTTGGGGGAATAACCGAAGAAACCCGGGTGGATATGTCGGCCCTCAATGCATGGGCAAGGGCGGTTGGAGATCAGGAAGAAAAGGAACCTGGATAAATAGCGCTGTTTTTAAGACACCTGTTGGATAGAAATAGTATTACGTTGGATTCTCGGTATAACCTTTATCTATGCCAGCTATCAAAATTGGCAGAGGACCACGGGCGTAAGCCCGTGGGTATCTACTATAAAATAATGTCTCCTACAGATTTTGCTAAAGTTGTTTATAGATACAGATAATGGTAAAAATAGCAAGAAAACAATAAAAAATAAAAAAAACATACAAAAGCCGAGTGGGCATGACCAAAAATACACCAACCGAGCTTTAGTATTGAAAAAATTAAGCTCAAAATATTTGCGATTTACAATGGAAATGTGCTATTAATCCATTTAAGTTTTAAGATAACTTTAAATGCAAACTTTACCCTAAAAGGGAGGTGTTTCATGGCGCAAAAGACCAAAGAACAAAGGAGAAAAAAGGTCATGGAAGTCTTGAACAAGGCGCGCAGCATGGAACTGAAGGCCATTACCCAGTACATGAACCAGCATTACAATTTGGACGATATGGATTATGGCGAAATGGCCGCGAAAGTCAAGCTTATCGCCATCGATGAGATGCGCCACGCTGAGATATTTGCAGAGCGAATCAAGGAATTGGGCGGAGAACCCACCACAGAGCCTGACGGCAAGACGGCAAAAGGCCAGAAAATCCAGACCATTTTCTCATTTGACGCAAAACTCGAGGACGATACCATCGACGCGTATAACCAATTCCTGTTGGTGTGCAGGGAAAACGGCGACAGCACAAGCGTGAACATTTTTGAAGCAATCATCGATGAAGAACGGGTGCATTTCAATTACTTTGATAATGTCAACAGTCACATTGAGAAATTCGGGGAAACGTATCTTGCCCAAATCGCCGGGACTTCGTCTGCCACCGGTTTGCAGACCCAGGGCTTTGTCGCAAGGCAAGGCTCTGTAACACCTCAGGGCGGTGCATAACGGTTAAACAATATCAATAGACACTGTAAGGCATCCGCCGGTGGATTTCAGCCGTGCACAATAATTGAAGAATTGGCCTTGAGTTGCCATGAATTCAAGATTTAACTTATCCTTTTGGAATGTGATACCTTGCAAAATTAGCAACTATCTGATTTGATAGCTATTTAGGCGATATGTTAATAATATCTCAATTATTATAATGTATTCAATCCCTCTTTATTTCCTTGATTCGTTCATCTTTTTGTATGGTTATAAATCGCCCTCCACATTCCTGGCAAGTACGCAAATAACCTTTTTCTTCTTCATCACCAATGCGGCAAACGATATTAAACTCCACCTGAAAACCTGTTCGTTTACCGCAATGAGGGCAAAACTTTGTCGGCATTTAATTCCCCCTTATTGTGGTTTTGTAATTCTCTGTACAAGAGTCTACATTTCCACCGATCGATTTTTTGGCTGTCTTCCAGGTGCTTAGTAAGAGATCGAGCGTTCCTTGACGGATCTCATTGCGGAATCCATGATGTTGATTAAATTCTTTTACATTTTCAACCATAGTTTCTTTTGATAACACCGGAGTGGTAAGAAACAAGTTCCTCTCGAAGTGTTTAAATAAGCGCTTCGAAATTTTCCAATCTAACTTGCCTTCGCGGTTGCCTTTGATCATTATTGTTTTCCAGTGTCGGGTGAATCCCGGTGTCATGAACATTGTCCCGGCAATATTGCACTGTTCTGCATAGTAGATCTCACGGCCGCCGATTAGCAAACCAACGCAATCATCGACAGGGTGGCCTTCATCCATAGGAATAAATACGGGTACACGAACGCCCTCATTGCGGAGTAATTCCTCTGGGTTAGCCAGAGCATTTCCACACATTCCGTATCCGAGCATAATGCCATCTACGTGTGGGGACATTTCTTTCGATGCTTTCACGACCCCCTCCTGCAGGTGTTTAATTACAATATGCAAACCTACATCCAAGATGCTTACCAACACAGTTAACCCGGAGTTGTCTTGCCGAAAGTATTCCCCAAATGCCGACACTAATCTGGGGGTTGACCCGGTTCGTTTTTTTAAAGCTTCGATCAAACCTTGGCTGAACTCGTTGTCCACCACGATTATCTCACTAATATCGCCGTCATTGGCAAGAATATATGCGAACTCCAGTTCCAGTATCTGACAGGATAATACACCTAAAGTGGCCAATAATCTCCTCCTTTGGTTTCAAATACATATATCCTAAAATCAACCAAAAAGCAAAAAGGCAAGCCCTTTTAAAATGGGATTTTGTCAGCAAAGCGTTTTACTTAAAATGTTTAGATTTATTTAATTTATTTTGTTTTCCATTTTTACCGCAAAGACGCAGAGAGCGCAATAAAATAAATAACCTCGGCGTTCTCTGAGGCTCTAATGGGCGCAGCGAATGGGCGGTTGGAATCGCTTGATTTAGTTCACAGGTGGGTGTAACCTTTTTCCTGCCGTTAACGTCTTATCTTGTATACCTTCTCTAAAACACTAAAACGAAAAAATTGAAAGGCGAAATCAGTATGATGTGCAGTGTTAAAATCGACAAGGACGAGCTGGCAGTTGTACTCGAGGATCATCGAAAGTGGCTGGAATCCGGCGGAGAACAGGGCGCGAAGGCCGATTTGAGCGGCCGCGATTTGTCCCGACAGAATCTCCAACAAGCCAACCTTGAAAGGGCGAATCTGAAAGGGACAAATCTGTATCGGACGAACCTTCGAACTGCCAACTTTAAGGCGGCGAATCTCAGTGCTGCCAACATGGTGGAAGCCAATCTTCAATGGGCCATTTTTCTGTGCGCAGATCTCAGAGATGCCCGCCTCAAAGGGGCCAGCCTCCATTTTGCAGATTTTTCCAAGTCTGACCTCAGCCGTGCACGGATGGAAAATGTCTTTCTCCACAATGCGTATTTCGAGGAAGCGACTCTCGAGTCGGCGGACCTTCGTGGCGCAAGCTTTCGCTTTACGGAGATGAATTTTGCCAATTTGCGCGGAGCGAACCTGTCAGGGGCTGTCATTGCCGCAACTAAGATGATCGGTGTCGATTTGTCCGAATCAGATCTTTCAAATACCGAAATCACAATGTCGAATTTTAAAAATGCAACGTTGCGAAATGCACGGTTAAACCACGCATATCTGCTAAAAACCAGCTTCCATATGGCAGATCTGAGAGGGACGGACTTTAACGACTCGAAAGTCGAGTCGGTTGACTTTAACGACGCCAGGCTTTCCACGGACAACCGGAAAGTATAACCTTGTATGATTGGTTCTGGGTTCAGGGTTCTAGGTTCAATGGAACGCGGATAACACAGATTAAAACCGATCTACACAGATACAGATAAAATAATATAAAATCCGTGAAAATCTGCAAAATCCGTGTTATCTGTGTTCTACCTCAATTGAGGGGTGTGCTGTGCAGGTATTCACCTTGTTTCGAAAACCGCTGGAGCCCCTGGGATTTAAGGTCGAATTTAACAAAAAGGGAGAATTTCTTCCGGTTTGGCATGTTAAGGTGTTACTGGATTAGAAGCTATCTCAAAAACCAGGACAGACGCATGTAAAAAAGAATATCGGCTATCAACTATTACCCCTATTATTCCTTGTCAGTTTGGTGTTTCTTGGACCTTGCCTTCAACCGTTCCATAAGCTCTTGAGCTCTTTTTTTTGCTGCGCGCTCCTTATCATCCAACACTTCAGCCCATGGTTCGGTGACTCGCCATGTGAGTTTACCACTTAGCGGAGGTTCAGGATAGGCACCTGGATCGTACAAAGAATAACCACGAAAATCCACGGGACTTTCTTGGTAACAGGACCAAACAGCCTTTCTGATAAGATCCGGATCTCCCTCAAATTGAAGGTCTATTAGAGAAAGCTGCTTCCGAAAACGTTCAATCATCTCCATAGATAAGTTGAACAGAAATGGATGGGGCGCATCGGTATCGACAATCCGCTTCTTCTCATCAACACCATGGTGAATCAAAGCTTTCAAAGCTTCTCCGGTTGAATGACCTTCAGATTCCGGTCCTCCGACGATCATATAGCGTATGTTGGTGTTTGCTACGATATTGCAAACAATTTTCTCAAACCCAATATTTTCGGTTTGTACAGTTCCGGACAGAGCCGCTCCCGTTTCAATCCCGGCCCTCACAAGGCTTTCAAGCTCGGGAGGGATTTTATCCGCATCACAATTCAAGATGATCGCTACGGCAACCGGAGAAAAATCATTCCCCCTAAGATATCTACCATCTTCTGGAGGATAATCTGGATGAGGATCGACCTTTAACATGCTTTACCTCCTGTTCTAAAAAGGATTTGAATTTTCTTTGTATCCATAACGTGGATGACCAAAACGCTTGGTAGTGAACATAAAGGGAGTTTATCTATCCATCAACCGGCCAAGGAGACCCTTCTTTTGAGACTCAGGTGGAGGAAGACCGAGGTGTTTGCAGATGACACTTTCGAGCTTCTCATCTGAAACATCAGACCCTTCAACGACGATTTCTTCTCCTACCATAACGGCAGGAGCGGCCAGCAAATCCAGTTCAAAATACTCATCGGTGTTATATTCAGCTTTAGGTTTTGATATGGTTTCGATCTCAACGTCATACTTTTCGCCCAGCCCGGGCATCATTTCTTTAAAATGCTTTTACGGCTTACCATTGGGCTCGTTGAGAAAGAATCTGATCTTTAGCATGTCCCCCCCTTCAATGATTGATGATTTACAATTGTCAATTGGCGATTGATAAAACCCTTTCGGGGCTTGTCCGGGTTAGGAGCCTATATCAGCGCTTTTCATAGCCTCTGCCATTCGGATCAAAAATTGATCCGCGGGTAGAAAATCCACCAGGCGAAAGTTGCTTTGTTCATTCCCCTGGCGGTCCAGAAAAACAACTGTTGGAACCCCTTTGACTTCATATTCCTTTAAAAGTTGTTCATGAACCGGATTCTCCTTGCGCGTGAGGTCAACTTTGACCATGATAAAGTCCTGTTCTGCCTGTTTGACAATCTCTGCATCATGAAAGGTGATCTCCTCAAGTTCGCGGCAGGGACTACACCAGTCAGCATAGAAATCAATGATTACAGGTTTCTTTAATCTTTTCGCTTCTGATAAAAGTTCATCGGAATATGGTTGCCAGGTTACGCCAGGTCCTTGCAGGACCCATGTGCCGATAAGTATCGTAGTAAAAACCACGCTTACGATGACAACACTTGTCCTAATCCATTCAAATGTTCGAAAGCTCGCCTTGGTCCTATCGATCCATCCTAAGTGGAGTCCTGCTGCCAAAGCCACGGCTGCTAAAAAAAGGATTCCTGCTGTTTTGGGCAAAATAGGCCTAATGAAATGGGCAGCCATACCCACCAGAACCCATCCCATGAATTTCCTTACCCAGATCATCCATTCACCGGAGCGAGGAAGTTTATCTATCTGTCCTGAAAATATGGCCAGAAAAAAAAGAGGCAAACCAAGGCCGAGACTTAGGGTGAAAAAGACGATAAACCCCAGCCAGGGGCTACCCATGCTTGCTACCCAAGTAAGCAACCCTAAAACAAAGGGACCGATACAGGGGGCAGCCACCACCCCAAGAGTTAATCCCATGAATAACGTCCCTAAATAGCCTGCATAGGATTTTGATGTGGCCTGCATGAGGCCGTTTGGCATTCGCAATTCCCAGAAGCCAAAAAGACTGGTAGCAAAAATGACCAAAATAATGGCGATTCCGGTAAGGATTAGAGGGCTCTGAAGCATTGCCCCCATAAGACCTCCGGTCAGGGCGGCAGTTACACCAAGCGCTGAATTTGTGATCGATAAGCCGCCGATGTAAAATAATCCATGACCGATTAATTGGCCTTTACCACTTCGGCCGCCAAAATAGGAGACAGTGATGGGAATCAAGGGATAGACACATGGGGTCAGGTTAAGGGCCATGCCTCCCGCAAAGATACCTAGAAGGGTCCAAATCATAGCCCAGCCATGTAGAAGCCCTGGTGTCTTTGGCTCTGGGGTCATTCCGGAGAGTCCCGCCGGGGTAATTTCTACCGGCAAGCCTTGGGCATGCCACTCTGGATAACCTAAGGGGTCACGATAAACATTCCTGTAACCAAGACGTACAGCCACACGGGCTGCCGAGTCGCTTCGGACTCATGCCAACCCCGCTCAGTAGAAAACGATGAACCGGCCCTTATCTGCACCCAGGAAGGCCTCAAGATCCCCTTTTTTTCGCCACCGTGAAAGCCAGGTCGGCTCCATGGGAAAGTTCATGGCATCTTTGATATGACCTGTCCGGTATTCCCATTCCTGGCGCGTGTCCACCAGAAAGAGGTTGCCGGGATTCTTGTTGTAGCGCTTCCATAAATCTTTTGTATTGATAATGCGATATCCACCCAGCTGCGCTTCGGCCTGGACATCCTCCCAAGTCGCCTCCTGTGGGGTAACGCTACGGTTGTTAAACCAGAGGACTCCTACTGTAATAGCGATGGCCACAAAGGCCAAAAGAGTTTTTCTAACGCTGTTCATCTTAATCCTACCTTAACATTTGTGTTGTCAGGATTTGGCATAAAAACGGTAGTAATGAAAGAAGTGAAGCGTTCGAAATGTCTTGAATTCTTTAGGATATTTCCTGATCCCGAATTCCTGAATAAACCGCTTTGCAGATTCCAGAGACACCTCCCTTTAATCCCTCGGGGTTCTTATAACCTTCCGAGCCCTTCAAGCTTTTTACATATTCCTGAGCATCAACTAATTGGTTTAATGCACGTTGCGTTTTTGAATCCGGTTTGGTCCTAAATAACCATCCCTTATCATAAGGGTCTTTTTGTACAAGAGAGGGTTGTTTTTTTATCTCGTGATTGAAATATACAGTTCCCTTGAAAGGAGCATCAATATATAAGATTTTTGCCGTAATGACAAATACTATGGCTTCGCTCTCTTGAACGGCCTGACCTTCCGGGACGAGCCAGTCCACGTCATTGAACCCTCCGTATAAAACCAGAACCGGTTCGGTCAGTCCAAAGACAATGTCTTGATCTTCCGATTGCGCCCAAAGGCCACGCTTTGCATCATAGCGGAGATTTTCGGGAATCTTCACCTTCTGACCTAAAAACTTTTCTATAACAGCCATCTATCCTTCCTTAATTATTTCAATTGTTTGACACTATTTGCTTAGCCATCTATAGTTGAATTTGTTACTTTTTGCAAGATCATCAAACTTGATAGCACATAAAATTTCATTTTTAAACGGCAAAATCATAAAGCGATTTTATAACCCGGAACATCTTTAAAAAACCCGAAATGTTAATGGATTACGGTATTTGTAATCTCCTTGAAAATACACACTTGCTATGGTATTTACTTTAAACAGGCGTCAAGTCTTACATGGAGGCCTTGGCGGCATGCAAGATGTTAATTTGCAAATAAGGAGATGTGCGTGGATAAACCGAAAAAGATATTGATTGAAGTCATGTATAAAGCTGATTATTGCCTGCCATGCCTCTACATGGATGAGGCAGTTTGCGAAATTTTACCAAAATATTCGGAGAGAGTGGAATATCGGCGCGTTGAATTCATGAAAGGAGAAGGTAAAAAGCGATTTTTAGAGCTTTCCGTATCCCTGTTCGGAGAGGAAGGTGTTTACAAATTTATACGGATTGCTCCGGTGCCTTCCCTGTTCATTGATGGCGAGCTTGTCTTCGATGCCATTCCTCCTCGCTATGAATTGGAGGAAGCCATTGAAGAGGCCCTCGAGATGCATAACCGTCATGAAGATTGAGGAGATTGTACTGCAGACCTCCTTATTCAACTTATATAAATAACCGTAAACCTTTAGATATCATGGGAGTGCACATAAATTGGACACCAGGCCGGTCTGGGTTATAAGGTTCCGGGTTCCCGGTTCAGGGTTAAGCGCTGCGCGCTTTTTTCCTTAACCATTGATTCCATAGGATAATACAACGAGACGGCCGAACTCTGAACCTTTGAACGTTGAACCCAATCTTTAACTTTGAGACGGAGCCTTTTGTCCAAAAAATTCACCATGATAAGCCATACATAGGATGCCTATATTGTGAATGCCAAACAGATTCATCTGGAAGTTCTCCACGAAGGGAAACATTGAATCCCCTGCGAATACATGGCCAGGGTGGTCGAGTCGGTGGCGCCGGAATATGGTGACGTATTGCATTGTGAAACGGTTATCACCAAAAATATGGAAGGGGCGATGCGCCATGGCGAGCTTTCAAAGAATCTTGGACGGCCGGCGCCGGTTCCGTCCATCTTTATTGATGGTGAACTGGTTTTTGAGGTAACTCCCAGCACAGAGGAACTCAAGGAGTGCCTGGATAGATTGCTGGATAAATTGGGATAGCACATGGTTTTTTGGATTATCGGGGGAGGAAAATTTGGTTCAAGAGCTGCACATTGCCTGAACAGGAAGGACCCAAACGCCCGTATCTTACTAATCGACTCAGATCCTGATACGCTGCAAGGGTGGAAGGGACGGGTTGACACGGTTCAGGCCGACGGCATCACCTTTCTCGAGCGTCACTTAGATGGCGGCAGCGACATGATGCTGCCGGACTGGATTGTGCCGGCCATACCAATCCATGTGGCCTTTGAATGGATTCGCAGCACCCTGAAAATTAATTCAGATGTAACTCCCATATCTGTGCCTGAAAAACTCACCTCGTTCCTTCCTCATCCTGTGTGGGGAAAAGAAGGAGAACTCTACGTGAGTTATGCCAAGTTCATTTGTCCGGAAGACTGTCTGGAGCCACCAGATCTGTGCACTGTCTCTGGAAAGCCCAGGGAGACAGATTTGTACCAGGTTCTGGAAAAGGTGGAGGTAGCAGATTTCATGTCGGTGGTAATCCGGAGCCACCAGTTGGCCCCGGGTGTGGGCGGTTACCCGGCACAGGCCCTGGTGAATGCCCGCAGCGAGATAGGCCTATCAGAAGGCAGGGTTCTTGTGAGCACGGCCTGTTGCTGCCATGGTGTTGTGCAAGCCTTGCAGGTTAGAAAAGGGTGCTGAACGCCAAATTGATCCCGCCCCGCTTTCAGCAGAGCGGGAGTTATATAAAAGCGTAACACGATTTTATTTTTCGATTCCGACTCTAGCCTTTACACCTTTCTGGTAATAATGTTTGACCGCTTTCATTTCGATAACTTGGTCTGCATTTTCAATGATCCGGGTAGAGGCCCCCCGCCCGGTTATGACAAGTTCCACATGGTCCGGTTTCGCTAACATTACACCAAGAAGGTCCTGTACGGAAAAAAGCCCGTTCTTTACGGCCACGTTTGCTTCGTCCATGACAACTACCTTATGCTCACCTGCTGAGATGATATTCTTTACCTTTTTAAGGCCCTTTCGGGCGGCTTCGATATCCTCAGGGAACGGTTTTTTATTGACAAACCGGCCGAGACCATACTGCTCCACCGTGATAAGGTCGGAAAATCGTTTCAGTGCTTTTATTTCACTATAATCACCCCTCTTGTTGAACTGGGCGATAAATACATTGAGTCCGGCACCTGCGGCTTGTAATGCCAGGCCTAAAGCCGCAGTGGTTTTTCCCTTTCCATCCCCTGTGTAAACTTGAATGTTTCCTTTCATACGCTTATCTTGCCTTTCTGTTATTATTATACTTTAAGCGTCTTATTCGAAGCTTTTGAATTATTTTCTAAAGGGTCTTTTCTGTTCAAGACCTTGATAGATTTTCCTTGGAAAATCTTCTTTCGCACCTCGATATTTACACCAAGCCGGTTGGCACTGTCAATCGCCTTTCTAATAAATGATTTATTTTTGTATAACAATATGTTAAATTCAACCTTTGATTTTTTGTAACATTTTAGCCCTTTTTAAATATTTCCGTATCCGGAGAATATCAAGTGGAATCCAATAGCCAAAAACAGCGCTTTGTTTATCACACCGAGGGTGTCTGCCCGCCGGAGATCCATTTTCATATCCAAAAGGAATATCTCCAAAAAGTCCGTTTTGTTGGTGGAGGTTGTCCGGGTAATGCTCAACTGGTGAGCCGTTTTTTGGAAGGAAAACATTTAAAAGATGTGTTAAAACTTTTGAAAGGAATTGCATGTAGGAATGACACTTCATGTCCGGATCAATTGGCTAAGGCCTTAGTCTCTGCCAAGTACGGCAACCTTGATCCCGCACCATCATTTCAAGTCTATACGGACCCATCGCCTAAAAGCCGGATAGGCTTGATCGGCGACCTGGGAGGGAACAGTGGTGTCCTGGAGATTCTAATTCAAACAATACGTGAGAGGGGGGTGGAAAGTATCTATTGTTTGGGAAACCTGACTGGAGTTTCAATCAATAACAAAGAACTGATTCGCCTCTTACGGAAAGAGGGGCTAACGGCAATTCAAGGAGAACGTGACTGGCGATTTGCACAGGAAGAACCGGACGGCGATTTGACTTTCCTCGGGCAAAAGGATAGGGACTACCTTTTTCGTCTTCCCCATGTCCTATCTTTCCAGATGGGTGAAAAAGAGGGCATCGCCTTCTTTGGTGAATATATTCAGAGTCTTCCCGGGTTTTCCGACTTTGATCCTTTTGCCCTGGAAATTAATATGGTGTGCGGCCTAACTCAATTTATGCAGGATGAGACAGTATTTCCTGCGCTCGAAGCTATGATGCCTCAGTTCAAGGCTCGCATTATTCTTTTTAGTCAGATCAAGAAATGGGGTCATTGGCAGATAGGCGAAACAGATTTTATCAGCTTAGGGCCTGCATCGGGGGATCAAGGGCTTTGCTGGGGGCTGTTAGAAGAAGGTGGTAAAAAAATCAATTTAAAAATCATCAACGCGGGCTTGCCGTCAGGAGGATAATATAAGACAAATGGTTATTGTGGACGTGCTTCTTACTGATTTTAATCAATGACTGGCTTGTGTCTATATGGCAAAAGCGGTAAAGGATTTACCCGAGGATATTCAAAAGATTGTCGATGTGTATGAATGGGACATGCGGACACGAGAAGGGATCCAGCGTTTCAGGGAGCTTAAAGCCAAATCTCTTCCCAGTATCGCATTGGATGGAGATCTGGTTTATGAATCTCTAATCCCGATGCAGGAGGAGCTGTGTGATGAGATACTTCGGAGGTACCAAGAGAAAAATAGGGGTGTATGATTAATATGAATATATCGAACAACATTTTTCTCGAAGACGTAAATATTGAAGGGTTCAAATCCTTTTCAGAAAAAACCAACATGACCTTTCAACCGGGTATTGGCGTAATAATCGGTAACAACGGGGTTGGTAAGTCAAATATTCTGGATGCAATTGTATGGGCACTCGGTGAAAATGATTTGACCCGGCTCCGCTGCCATGGCAATGAGGAGTTGTTCTTCTCTGGCAGTAAAGACTGCCTTCCTTCCTCAAGAATACGTGTTGAATTGAATTTCAGGATAGGTGAAGGAAAAAAAGGGGGTCTTGTTCAATTGGTGCGTGAAATGACAAAAGACGGACCGGACAATTATTGGGTTCAGGATGAGCCGTGTCAACGTGAAGAATACCGGCACAAGTCTGATGAATTGAGCCTGAAGCATTCCTTAAAGACCATTGTCAGGCAAGAACATATCAATGATATGATTCTGTTGAGTCCGCATCTGCGCTTCAAATGGATCGCGTCTCTCTTTGGCGCCGATCTGACAGGAGATTTGTCACGCAGGCTAAAGGAAAACATTGATCCCCTTTTTCGTAAATATTTAGTATATTTGATGCCTCAGGGCGAAGGCCGGCTTCGAGTGCTTACCCGCAATGGGCAAAATGAGCTTGAAATCGAGGTTGCCTTATCAGGTAATCGCATGCGCAAGGCGCATCAGCTTTCCGGTGGTGAGAAGTCCATTACCAGCCTTGCTTTGAAACTGGCCATTTTCGAGCAGTTTGAAAGTCCTTTCTATCTGCTTGACGAGGTCGAACCCTCTTTAGACTATACGAACCATAAGTCCATGCAGGCCCTGCTTAAATCCGTTGCCGGCAAAAGGCAGCTCATAATGATAACTCACTTGCGGAGCACAATAGATCTTGCAAACACGCTTCACGGGGTGAGGACTAGATGGGATGGTTCTTCATTTATGAAGTTTCATTTTGTCATGGAAGAACGTCTTTTAAGGCTATATAAATGCTGTTAGTATCTATCTATCAAAATCGCATCATATTTGCGAAGGATTTATCTAACAAAATATTTTCGCCACCAAGACACCAAGACACGAAGTTAAATTATAATAAACAGTTGTTCTTTGTGTCTTGGTGCCTTTGTGGATATTCTTTCCGGTTTATCCGGGTTGGGAATAAATAAATGATGCTGATTGACTGGAGAAGTGATCTCGCTCGAAAAGACCATAGGGTTTTTATCAGTGGACTGCCTATTGCGATGCACTGTCATCATTACAATATCAACCTGCAAAAAACACTGGAAGATACTCTGGGAGAGGATGGTGTTCAACTCCTATTCCAGTCGGCTGAGGAGGCGAGTTTTATTGGTTTCCAATCTTTCCTGAATCAATATGACCGGCTCAAGACCATTAAGTCCAAGTTAGAGCTTGCAGAAACCATTTATCAGAATTGCGGACTGGGTGTTATCCATTTCAAGAAGGTAGGACCCCGTGGGGGAGAGATTGTTAGTCCATCCAGCCATCATGTAACCGGATGGCTTGCCAAACACGGCAGACGCGAGACGCCGGGATGCCATTTTTCTCGCGGATGGATTGCAGGGGTTATGGCGGTTATTTACAATCGCCCCCTTGGATACTATATAGTGGAGGAGCGAACCTGCAAGATGATGCGAAATGATGAGTGTGTCTTCAGTGTAAAGGGGCGTTAAATGGCTATTGACGGAAGTAAAATTATCCAGGCCATCATGGAGGGGAGCCGGATTCGGGATGCAAAGGGAATTATTCCCCTTTTTGGGGTCTATCTTTCTCTTTATTTTACGCAATATTATAATAGGCTTTCTTCTGATTTTGAAAAAAAAATGGGCAAGGGAAGAGAGTCCGAAGCAGAAGTTCTGCTTGTTGAGGCAGCCCAAGAGTGTGGTTACGCGACTTTTCAGGGGATCCGCAATTCCTGGGAATGGGAGGAAATTGTGGGCCCCATGATTGAAAGCAAAGAAGACCAGGTTTTTGGTTTTACCGCCGTGGCAGTGGCTTTTGGCTGGGGGGATTTGGAGGTAAAAGAATTGATTCCAAAGGAAAAACTCTTGATACAGGTGAGTGATTCATACGAAGCCACCGGTTATATGCAGCACCATAGTTCGGCGAATTCAGGGAAATGCTATATGCTTCGGGGTGTTACAGGCGCTTTTATGGACCTGCTTTATGGAGAGGATTACCCCGACGGGCTTTTTGCCTTTTCGGCCCAAGAGCCTCTTTGCCGTGTGAAAGGAGATCCATATTGTGAATTCGTTGCACGAAAATCATCAGATAAATTTATCTCATAAACCACGAGACACAGCTGATGGGAAAGAATGCTGGGAATTTTTGTCCTGTTCCAAAGTGCTTTGTCCGGCCCGTGGCAAACATACTACGGCCTGTTGGCTTATCCCTAAAACCCATTGCTGTAATTACATTGAAGAGGATTTTTTCCAGAAACTGCCCGCATGTCTTACCTGTTCGTATTATAAAGAGAAAGGGATAATCCCACCCCAAAGGGGAGGAATTATTTTCTCGCAGACCAGATAAGAAAATACAACATAAAGGCCTTAGAGCAAATATATCAAAAGGAAGAGAGCTTTGTTGAGATTTTAAACCGTATTCCGGACGGGCTTTTTACAACAGACCAGGAATGGCGGATTACCTACTTCAACCCGGGTGCGGAGAAAATTACCGGTTTTTCTGCATATGATGCGGTGGGGATGTTCTGCAAGGATGTTTTTAAAAATCCGATTTGTGAGACTGATTGCGCCCTCAAGCGGGCGGTTAAGGATGGAAGCGACGTCCATAATCGGGAATATGAGATTACAAACATTGATGGCAAAAAGGTTCCGATTATATGTTCGACCTCGGCGTTTCGAGATGATTCGGGACGAATTGTCGGGGGAATTGAAATATTTAAAGATATTACTGAGCTGAAGAGACTCCAGGAAGAGATTGCAAGACGGGAGAAGAAATATCGTCGCATTTTTGAAGGCAGCCACGATATGATCTTTACAAGTAACCAGCAGGGCAAGGTGTTGGATGTGAACCCGGCCGGGGTAAAGCTGCTTGGGTTTCAAAGCAAGGGAGAACTGCTGGGAATCTCCTCGGCACGGCAACTCTATAAGAAGGGAAGTGACCGGGACAAATATTTAAATGTAATCAACGAAAGAGGCTATGTAAAAGATTATGAGGTGGATTTTAAACGCAAAGACGATGCTCCGATTCATGTTTTAATATCGAGCCGGCGGTACGAAAATCCAGCAACCGGTGATATTGAGTATGAGGGAATCATCAAGGACATTACCCGCCGCAAGCGCACCGAAGAAGATCTCAAACAGCGAAACCTGGAGCTTTCAATTCTGAACAGTGTTGCTGTAGCCTTGAATCATAGCAGTGACTTAAATCATATTCTGAGGGTCACATTGAGAAACGTGCTTAAAGTTTTGCGACTCAAGCGCGGGGCAATCTTCTTAATTGATCGAGAAAAGAAAAAAGCAGGGCTTACAGTGGAACAAGGCCTTCACTTAAGAGCCTCTGATGACTCGGACAGGATCATGTTCAAAGATGCTCTGCTAAAGAAACACCTGCTGGAAGAAGAGGTGCAACTTACGCCCAAGCCGACCTTTCCATCTTTTCAGGTGGGTTATAGAGCAAAAGGGAGCAAAGCCGCCCCCTGGTTATCCTGTTTTCTGATTACTTTCAAAGGAAAGGGAGTGGGGTTTTTTGGTCTTGACATTCCGTCTGCTCGAACGCTGAGTTCACATGAAGTTCATTTGCTGGGATCTTTGGGCAATTTTTTAGGAGAGGCCATTGAGAACACCCAACTGGTGGAGATGAATCGTCTTCATCGACAGGAGTTAAGGAGACTGACGGAGAAACTTTTTCAGAGCCAGGAAGAGGAAAGACGCCGTATTGCCCGGGAGCTACACGATGAGGCCGGTCAGTCACTGACCGCCGTAAAATTAGCCCTGGACAGGTTGGAAGAGAAATGTATGGCCAAGAAAGAGGGTCTGAACGAGGAGATCGGCGAAATCAGGAGGATGATTAGCCGGACTTCTTCCGAAATCAAACGGCTTTCATATCGTCTTCATCCGACCCTGTTGAGCGATCTTGGTCTGGAGCCGGCCTTAAACCTTTATTTTAAGGAGGTCGCAAATCATTCAGGTCTGGATATTGATTTTCATATGGTAGGGTTTGATCATAGATTGGATGTGGACACGGAAACCGTATTTTATCGTTTCAGCCAGGAGGCGCTTACTAATACTCTGAAGCATGCCAATGCCGAGAATTTTCGCCTTTCCATAATTAAGAGCTATCCAATGATTATCTTTTTGGCAGAAGATGACGGGGTTGGATTTGACGGTAAAATCAGGGGAAACGACAAGAGGAGTTTAGGACTGATTGGCATGCGGGAAAGAGCGTCCCTTCTTAAAGGTATGTTTCAAGTCCGGAGCACACTGGGAGAAGGGACCCGCATTCGAATTGAGATACCTGTAGGCGAGGCTCAGAGCCATGGGTAAGCCTATCCGGATCATACTCGCCGAGGACCATACGATTGTACGACAGGGTCTGGCACGTCTGCTGAAAGATCAGCCGGACCTGAAGGTCGTCGGGGAAGCCGTTAATGGTCGAGTGGCCGTTGAAAAGGCACTGGCATTAAAGCCGGATGTTATCATAATGGATATTGCCATGCCCCTAATGAACGGAATCGAGGCAGCCAAGCGGATTCGCAAGCATCTACCAAAGACCAAAATCCTGATACTTTCCATGTATTCTCATGAACATTATATTCATGAGCTTTTAGAGACAGGAATATCGGGGTATCTTTTAAAAGACTCCAGCGGACGTGACATTATAAAAGCTATTCATGCTGCCATGAACGATGAAACATTTTTGAGTCCGTCCATATCCAAAATGGTGGTGGACTCCTATCTTTCACCCCGCAAGGTTTCATCCAGAGAAGAGCGTTTCAAGAAGCTAACCAACAGAGAACGAGAAGTATTTCAATTGATTGCAGAGGGCCATTCCACAAGACAGATATCGGATATGCTTTGTGTCAGCATTAGCACCGTGAAATCTCACAGGTCCAAAATTATGGAAAAGCTTATAATTGACTCTCCGGTCCATCTTGTTCATTTTGCCATCCAGCTCGGGTTGGTTGGCATTCTGGACCGGTTATCGGACATGATTATCGAGATTGGAAAAGGGCTTCAGGCCGCGGGGGCGGATTTCATCACCTTGCGGGAGCCGGGAGTGGCGGCGGATCTTCTCAGCCCCAAAACTTTCAAAGAGTTGATTGCGCCGCGGCTGACACGGATTTTGGCTGCGTGGAAGTCTCCCAAGGTGTTGCATATCTGTGGATCCACAGATCCTCTGGTCGAGATGATGTGGAAGTGTGTTGTTGATTCAGGGGCCCAGGCGGTCAGTTTTGACGTAAAGAACAATTTGCTGGAATCTCGGAAAAAATTAGGAGACGATGCGATCATTCTTGGCAACTATGACGTATTTGGACTCCCGTGTGCTGAAGAAACGACCGTAGAGCAGGCTGTCGAAGGTATCAAGACCAACATTGACGGACTGGTTGATGCGGTTTGGCCGGGTTGTGATCTCTGGCCCGACATCAAGGAGGAGAACTTCCGCGCCATGGAAAAGACAGCCAGGGAGTATAAAACCGGACCGACTCCGGCGGTGGGGAGGATCTAATTAGGACTAATAAAATATTAAAGAGAGGAGAATCCATATGGCGACTAAGGAAGAATTGTTAGAGGCCTTAAAACAGGGTGTAATTGACTACCAGGAGGAACCGGTAAAAGAGGCCGCCCAGCAGGTTCTGGATGATGGGCATGTGCCCCTTGAGGCGATCATGGACGGACTGGCCGCCGGTATGGAAGTTGTCGGCGACCTTTACGAACGGCACGAATATTTCGTTCCCGAGGTACTGATGTGCGCAGACGCACTTTATGCCGGCCTGGCTATTCTGAGACCTCATGTTCCCAAGGCGGAAGGCGGCGCCATTGCGCAGGTTGTCATCGGCAGTATTCAGGGCGATGTCCATGACATCGGTAAGAATCTTGTTAAAATGATGTTTGACGTGGCGGGCTGGGAAGTCTACGATCTGGGCCGGGACGTTCCTCTTGAAAGCTTTGTGGAGGAACAGCTGCGGACAGATGCCGAGGTAGTGGCCATGTCGGCGATGATGACCACCACCATGCTGGGAATGAAAAAAGTTATCAAGATGATCAAGGACAAAAACCCGAATGTGGCCATTATGCTGGGCGGAGCGCCGGTGACACAAGATGTGGCCAAGCTTTTCGGCGCCGACGGTTATGCCGAATCTGCCGGCAATGCAGTGGCTGAAGGTATTAAAATGATAGCCCGGCTCAGGGAGTTCCAAAAACAAAAGAGTGAATAAATCGTTATCAACAAAATTGGAATCCCGGTCTGCCCCGGAATTAAGCGGATTACAGCCCGGGTTTCCATATCTGAGGTCGTGTTAGAAGGAGGATATGAGCGCATGGAAGACAACCAGGCCATGGTGATTTTTCAACCCTCGGGAAGCCGGGGGTTGGTCCCTAAAGGCGTTACGTTGATTGAGGCTTCAAGATTGCTGGGCGTTGACATTGAGGCTCTCTGCGGGGAGAAAAAAGTTTGTGGAAAGTGTATTGTTCGCATTGAGAAAGGATTTTTCGAAAAATTCGGCATCGAATCCAGCATGTCTCATACGAGCGAATGGCAAGCGGAAGAAGACGAGTTTATCTCTGCCGAACGTAAAGAAAGCGGCCACCGGCTGGGATGTGTTACCAAAGTGGAAGGGGATCTTCTGGTCTTTGTGCCTGAAGAATCCCGTGCCGGCAAACAGGTGGTGAGCAAGGCGGCCCGGGATATCCATATTACGCATAACCCGGCCGTGAAGGTTTATTATGTGGAGGTGAACCCACCGACGTTTGAGGAGCCGACCGGGGATTTTGAAAGGGTTTGTAGAGGACTGGAAAGAGAATACGGCATCAAAGATCTAACCGCCGATATTTATACCCTGCGCCAGTTACCCAACGCCTTGCGGGAAGGAAACTGGTCAGTCACGGTAAGCGTCTGGATGGATAAAGAGGTCATCCGGTTTCGGCCGGGAAAAGTCGAAAAAGCATACGGCATTGCAATCGATGTCGGAACCACCACGGTGGCCGGTTACTTTTGCGATCTGACAACTATGGAAGTCATCGACACGGTTTCCCTCATGAACCCCCAGTGCAAGTACGGCGAAGACGTAATGGCCCGCATTACCTTTCACATGATGAATGAAGACGGGCTTAAGCGGATGAGCGATGACATTATTGAGGGACTTAACTGGATAATCGACCAGGCTATAAATAATACTTACCCACCCAAGAAAAAGAAAAAGAAGAAAAAAGGTGAAGAGGGCTCCGATGAATGGATTGAGGTGCCTGAGGAGGGCAAGACTTATCTCCGTCTGACCAGGGAAGACATCGAAGATATAACCCTGGGGGGCAATACAGCCATGCATCATATTCTGCTCCAGCTCGATCCGGAACATGTGGGTCTGGCTCCTTTTCCACCGGTGATTCACCACAGCTTAGACATTAAAACCCGGGATTTGGGTATTAATATCAATCCCTCATCGTATGTGTTCGTGCTTCCCATCGAGGCGGGGTTTGTGGGTGCGGATAACGTGGGTGTCCTGATTGCAGAGGAACCTTACAAGTCTGATGAGAATGCGCTTATTATTGATATCGGCACCAATGGTGAGCTCGTGTTGGGCAACCGCCACAAACTGATATCCTCTTCCTGTGCCACGGGTCCGGCACTGGAGGGAGCCCAGTTGTCATTCGGCATGCGGGCCGCACCCGGGGCGATTGAACGGATTGAAATTGATCCGGAAACCCACGAGGTGAATTATAAGGTCATCGGCCGGGATGCCTGGCGAAAATATTCCGAAGCCAAAGATATGAAGGCCAAGGGCATCTGCGGGTCCGGAATCCTTGACGTACTGGCCGAGCTTTATTGCGCCGGAATTATCACCAAGACCGGTGTATTCAATAAGGAACAGAAGTCTGATCGTTTTCGCAAAAACCCGGATACTAAACAGCCGGAATTTGTGCTGGCCTGGAAAAAGGACTCAAGTATCGATGGGGATATTGTGATTACCCAGAAAGACATCCGGCAGATTCAGTTGGCAAAGGGAGCCCTCTATGCCGGCTGCATCCTCATGCTTCGTCGCGTGGGCCTGGACAACCCGGATTGCGTAAAGATC
>PVMK01122196.1_pt1 | contig 57866 bp, 54 predicted proteins | sample 1853481 | NCBI WGS metagenome assembly PVMK01 (sample SAMN08533507, study PRJNA380276) | Marine sediment metagenome, whole genome shotgun sequencing project.
GGATTCAGCAATTGGCCCTGGATCATCGCGTGGACGGAATTCCCGAAGTCCCTTTCGGTCGCGGATTCGATGTTCGAACATCCCGCGACGGCAGTCAGCGCGATCGCGAATATCAGTCCGTTGATAAGTAGTCGTAATGCTTGCATGACAAATTCCTCTTAGTTGACCTGCTGACCGTAAGACCCTTCGATGCCGCCGTTGTCGTCGCCAAGCTGAGGCTCCGCGTCTGCTCCGGGCCGCTTCTCTTCCATTCGACCCATCCAGTAGAACTCCCAGTCGCTGGGCTCGACAAAGGCGTCGGTCGGGAGCGTGATGTCGTCGGGGTTAATCGGCTTCGCCAGGTGTGGAGTCACCATGATGACGAGCTCGGTTTCACCCTTGATGAAGCTCTCGCTTCGGAACAGGGCGCCGATAATAGGGATGCTGCCGAGACCCGGAAATTTCCGGATCATCTCGCGCACGTTCTCGCTGATCAGGCCGGCGATGCCGATCGTCTGGCCATCCTTCAGTTCGACTGTAACCGTGGCACTGCGTTTGGTCAGTGCCGGCACGATGAAAGTCGAATTGGTCGTGATCGGGCTGATCAGCACGGAGTTCGAATCGTTGATCTCGCTGACATCGACCGACAGCTTGAGATTGATGACGCCGTTGCCGAGGACCACCGGCAGAAACTTCAGACCGACGCCAAAGTCTTTATATTCGATGGTCACTGAGCCGACGTTGCCTTGCGGGACCGGTATCGGAAACTCGCCGCCCGAGAGGAACGTCGCCTCCTGGCCGGACAGTGTCGTCAGGGTTGGCTCGGCGAGAATCTTGGCCAGGCCCTTGTCCTTGGCCATATTCAGGGCCATGTTGAACAGAAAATCGCTGCTGATAAATGAGGCGAAGAGACCCTTGTCGTCGATCGTCAGCGGGTTCGGGGCGAATTGAGTCACCGCCGGTCCCCAGGGATTCAGTCCGGGCAGCGCCGGGATGTTTCCACCACCGAGCGGGGGGAATGTCGCACCGCCGTTGACACCACCGAAGGACCAACTGCTGCCCTTCCAGATCGCGTTGAACTGGGCGTCCATGCTGCGCAGCTCGCTGCGCGCAATCTCCGCGATCTTGACTTCCAGCATGACCTGTTGACCGCCACCCACCTTCATCAGGTTGATAATCGTGCCGACAGCCTTATCGTCACGCTTTGAACCAGACTCCGTCTCGAACGCCTGCTTTTCGACCGCGGTGGATACCTGCTGGAGGTAGCCATCCGCCATCTGCAAAGCGGCGCTCATCGCTGTCACGCTGGAAATCCGGCCCGCCATCACGATATTACGTTGCGACGAGTAAATCAGGATCGACTCGTCCGGCAGAACGTCGTGCAGCTTCGCCTTCAGGGATTCAAGATCGTGTGTGACCTCGACGTTGACCGTGCCGATCAGGTTATCGCTCCTGTCCCAGAGCAGCACGTTGGTCGTGCCGATATCTTTGCCCAGAACGTAGAGCTGAGTAGAGCGTAGGATCAGGATGTCCGCGATGTCGGGACTGCCCAGCGAAATGCGCGCCGGGGCGACATCGAGCTTGACCGCAGTGGACTTGAACACTGGAACCGACAGGCTTCGACTTTGGCCGTACCCGAGCCCAGTGTTGTCTTGCTGTTCCTGAGCCCACAGATGGTCGGTGCCGATTAGCAACGCACCGGCAACCAGTATCGCGGCAATGTGCGGTATTACGTTTTTTAGATTTCCCATCAGCCTATTCCTTGATTGGTGGCAACTGTCTTTGATGTGCGGGTCCAGACCTGTATCAGATCTTGACCTTGGTTTTTTCTACCTTGGTGCCCCTGATCACGGTGATCGTCGTGTTGGTAGGGGGGCGGCGCACCCTGGGCGCTCTCTTGACGGCCGGTTTTGCCGGTTCCTGGGCAACCATTTCTTCCAGCGGATTGCGCAGCGTCAGCTGGATCGTGCCTTCTTCCATGCGCGCGACGAGAATCTCCGCCTGCTTGGGACTGACCTCGAGCGTGACCGCGCGCACGACAACGGGATCGCTGGCGTCTGTTCGTGCGGTCTGATCTACGGCCAGCACCTTGATGTTGGTAAGGATCGTCTCGGTGACGGCGCGACGGCTGCCGCTGCCGCGTTCCAGCCGGCTGGCCAAAACATCGACGTTATTTCCCGGCAGGAGAAAGCCGGCGACACCGACCACGTCATCGACGCGGACCGTAATGGCTCGCTTTTTCTGTTCAACCAGGGCTGCAAGAGTGCTGCCCTCGTCATGCTCGGTAACGCGCCCTCTAACAAGAACTCGCCGCGCATCCGCCATCTGCAAAGCGGCGCTCATCGCTGTCACGCTGGAAATCCGGCCCGCCATCACGATATTACGTTGCGACGAGTAAATCAGGATCGACTCGTCCGGCAGAACGTTGTGCAGCTTCTCCTTCAGGGATTCAAGATCGTGTGTGACCTCGACGTTGACCGTGCCGATCAGGTTATCGCTCCTGTCCCAGAGCAGCACGTTGGTCGTGCCGATATCTTTGCCCAGAACGTAGAGCTGAGTAGAGCGTAGGATCAGGATGTCCGCGATGTCGGGACTGCCCAGCGAAATGCGCGCCGGGGTGACATCGAGCTTGACCGCAGTGGACTTGAACACTGGAACCGACAGGGTTCGACTTTGGCCGTAGCCGAGCCCAGTGTTGTCTTGCTGTTCCTGAGCCCACAGATTGTCGGTGCCGATTAGCAACGCACCGGCAACCAGTATCGCGGCAATGTGCGGTATTACGTTTTTTAGATTTCCCATCAGCCTATTCCTTGATTGGTGGCAACTGTCTTTATGTGCGGGTCAAGACCTGTATCAGATCTTGACCTTGGTTTTTTCTACCTTGGTGCCCCTGATCACGGTGATCGTCGTGTTGGTAGGGGGGCGGCGCACCCTGGGCGCTCTCTTGACGGCCGGTTTTTCCGGTTCCTGGACAACCATTTTTTCCAGCGGATTGCGCAGTGTGAGCTGGATCGTGCCTTCTTCCATGCGCGCGACGAGAATCTCCGCCTGTTTGGGACTGACCTCGAGCGTGACCGCGCGCACGACAACCGGGATCGCTGTCGTCTGTTCGTGCGGTCTGATCTACGGCCAGCACCTTGATGTTGGTAAGGATCGTCTCGGTGACGGCGCGACGGCTGCCGCTGCCGCGTTCCAGCCGGCTGGCCAAAACATCGACGTTATTTCCCGGCAGGAGAAAGCCGGCGACACCGACCACGTCATCGACGCGGACCGTAATGGCTCGCTTTTTCTGTTCAACCAGGGCTGCAAGAGTGCTGCCCTCGTCATGCTCGGTAACGCGACCCCTCTAACAAGAACTCGCCGCGCAGAATTTCCGCCTTGGCAACTTTGCCCTCAACTTCTTCGAGTGCCATGATCGCGCCGACTGGCACGACGTTGTCGGGCATCGAAACCATTTTCACGTGCGCGAGCCTCTATCTTCGTGCCGTAGGGAATTGTCATGGCGGCTGTTGCAACCTGTGAGGTATTGGTCTTCGTCGTGCGGCCGTGGTCTGCACCTGCAATCATGTTTTTCGCGACCAGTGCGGCGCCCACACCCCAGAACCAGGGAAATGGCAACCAGTACAACCCTCTTTTTTTGAACTTCATGATCGTTCTCCATTTTTAGCCGGTACGTTCCTCATTTGGGCGCCCGATGCCATTGATACAAAATAGTTACTCCAGGCCCAGCGCAGGTGATTCGCGCTGACGACTCTTTCTTCGCCACGATAAGTTGCGTGGTCGACCGCTATGCTGAGTAAGTCGCGGGGATGACAGGGCAACATCGGGTGTCGATCCGCGCTGTACAGCTCGTTCACAACGAATTCGAAGACGTCGGGACTCGCACTGAATATCGTTCTCGACACAGAATTGCTGCCAGATCAGTTTAAGTTCGTCGACTCGCAGCAGTGGAAACTCAATTTTGTAACCGATGCGTCGGAGAAAGGCCTCATCGGCCAGGTCCAGTGGATGCAGGTTGGTAGAAAAGATAAGTATCGTGTCGAACGGCACGCTGAAATGACGACCGGCGCCGAGACTCAGGTAGTCCTTCTTTTCCTCGAGCGGGACGATCCAGCGATTGAATACGGTCGCCGGCTCAACACGCTGTCGTCCCATATCATCGATAATGAACATGCCGTTGTTGGCTTTGAGTTGCAGGGGCGCCTGGTAGCGGTTGGTCGCCGGATCGAAATGTAACTCCAGCATGTCGGCGGTCAGTTCGCCGCCCACGATTACCACCGGGCGTTTACAATTCACATAGCGCGGGTCATGTCCACGTTCGAGCATTAAATCTGATTCACCGCTGCCGGATTCTGCGCGCTTGTGCAGGATGGGATCGAACATTTCGATCACTGTCTCGTTGACGGCGATCGCGTAGGGAATCAGCGCAGCGTCCGGAAACAGGCGGATGAGTTGCTGTGAAATGTAGGTTTTCCCGGTACCGGCGTGACCATAAATGAACACAGCCCGACCGGAATTCATCGCAGGGCCGATTCGGTCGATCAAGTCCTGTCGAATGATTATTCCGGTAAATGCCGTCGCGAGCGCTTCTCTGCTTACACGCTGGCCATGCACTGTCTGTGCCTTGGCGATTTCAACGTACTTATCAAGTGGCACTGGCGCAGGGCCAATATAGCCGCCGCGCGTCATCGCATCATGAGCGGCTTCCCGGCCCAGATCGGTCAGGGCGTAGCGGAGGCTTCCCGACGTAGTGACTGCCGAGTTTCTAGCTGAGGACGAGCCGCGAACCTCTATTCGCGCTTCCTGACGCATGAAATGGAGTACGCCTTCGACGATCGGTCCGGCAAGAGCCAATCGCTCGGTCAGATTGACCAGTGACAACACACCGCCGTCGAGCAGGTGTTTGCCGATCAGGTCGGCGACGAAGGTTTCGCTGAGTCCGGTGTCCTCCAAATTAGTCGGCCGGGGCGCAAGCCGCTGCATGCGCGCCAACGAGACATCCGCTACGTTGAACGGATTTATTTTTTCTGGATAATTTTGTTCTTGATTTTCCATCATTACAAAGCCACCGAAACTAGCGTTGAAAAAGTGCCCATCTGCCACAAGGCAACGGCATAACCAGTAGCGATCGCCGGTGCGTAGGGCACGCGAATCGCATCATTCTTTCGGACAAATAGTTCCGGTATGGCACGCAGCACGCCATACCGATAGGAAAACTGTGAGAGTTTCCGGGCACCGAGGACCATTACGAGTCCCGCCACGAGGCTGCAGGCCACCGCCAATAGTGCGCCTGCCGGTCCGAGCATGGCGCTGACGGCGCCCATGAGCTTTACATCACCCGCGCCCATGCCGCGGCGGATGTAGAAAGCAAGAAATAGTCCCAGGCCGACAGCGAGACCGCCGATTCCAAAGAGCAGGCCAGCAGGTCCATTTAACAGCAGCTGATGCGTAAAGCCCGCGAGCAAAAGCAACAACACCAACCAGTTCGGAATTCGGTGAGCACACGTGTCAGTGCAAACTGCATATCCGAGCAGGCCGCAGCTGATGGTGACTGGCATTGTCATGGCGATTTCTTGAATCATGACGGTCCTTTTCTGGTGAGGATTGCGGGTCTGGTAGTTAAAAGTCGCGGAACAGGGGTATGGGGATAACCCCTGTTCCACGAAATGCCGATTGGCATTTTCCTTACGGACCCGTCGCCGGTTGCAGCTCATTGTCAATGTTGGTTATGACATCACCGACGGTTTCACCCAGTGCCACAAATGCGAAAATAACCGCGGCACCGACTAACCCGCCAGCAATGGCGTACTCAACAGTCGTAAGACCCTCTTCTTCACGAATGAATCGGATTATTGCTTTTTTCATCGTTATCACCTCGAGTTGGATAACCCTGCGCGGCACTATTGCCGCAACAGACGATCCGAAAAAAACGTTTCGGAGCGCAGGGGCAATCTATTGCAGACCAGATAGCGAGGCGCGGATATATTTGCCCTTCGTGTGTATTTTTTTGCTGGAAATTTGAACTTATGTCGCTTGGATGTCGGGGGATATCTTTGGAATGCCGGTATACGGGGATGTCAGGGCACTAACCGATGAATATTCTATGATTAAGGTCAGTCCACTCACTTTTTTGAAGTGATCAAAAGGGTGACGCAGTTCTCATTTTGGATGAACAGGTCAAGCAATTGGATTATTGCTTTTCTCATCGTTATAACCTCAAGTTGGATAACCCTGCGCGGCACCATTGCCGCAACAGACGATCCGAAAAAAATGTTTCGGAACGCAGGGGCAATCTATTGCAGATCAGATAGAGCAGGCGCGGATATATTTGCCCTTCGTATGTATTTTTTTGCAGGCAATTTGAACTTATGTCGCATGGATGTCGGGTGATCTCCGGGAGATGCCGGTATATCAGGGCTATTGTGGCGTTAACCAACGAATATTCGATGATTAAGTTCAGTCCACTCACTTTTTTGAAGTGAACAAAAGTGTGACGCAGTTCACACTTTGGACGAACAGGTCAAGTATTACGGGCAATCCGGGCGCTCTATACGCGCGAACCTGGATGAACGTAAGGGAACCCCACATCACGGTTTCGCCGTGATGTGGGGTCTATACTTCTCTGCGACGGTGTTCTTATGAAAAAACGGCTAAAAATGGTCTGGGTTGATTTAACGATTTCTTCGAACGGAAAGAAGACTTTTCCTATCGGGATGGAAACGTACTTCGATATTCAGCGTTCGAAATGTCAAAACGCCTTAGACCAGATCATTGCAGAATATGTGCCTGACGTGGTTGCTTTCGAATTCGACTATCCTGATCTGGACAGCCTCGGTTTAATGGCGGCATCCAAAAAGGCCCACGCTTCCACTCCCATGATCATGGTTACGATGCAACACTCCGAGAGGCTTGCTGTCTGGGCATTTCGGAGCCGGATGGCCGATTACCTGGTGAAGCCAGTACCGCAGATTGATATCGAGCGATGTTTTAAGATGCTGACGCAGATAACGGACGCCAAGGCCGGACAAGACGCGCGGACGGTGACCGGCGCCGATTTCGATGTTCCACTGGAAGTAGCTGCGCGTGTGGTCACGGCAGAAAGCGCATTCCTGCCGGCGATTTATTATGTGGCACAAAACTTCGATAAAAAAATACAGAATGACGAAGTGGCCAAACTATGCGCGATGAGTCCATTTCGATTCAGCCGTGGTTTCAAGGAAGCCTTCGGCATCGCTTTCCGCGACTACGTGGTTCGGTACAGGCTGCGACAGGCGTACAGTCTTCTTAAGAATCCGAAATTGTCGATTACGGATGTTGCGTTTTCGGTTGGATTTAGCGAGGTTTCATACTTCAGCAGAATCTTCAAAAAATATTTTGGTGTTTCACCTTCGGAGAGATTTGGTCCGAAGAGTTCGTCATCGGTTCAGGATATATCGGCAACGGCCGAACTTGAAATTCCGGTCGATTTGCTTCGTGATGTTGTGGCCTAGAATTCGCTGGTCATTGACGGACGCCCGATAAGATAGTCAAACAGTACGCCTGACTTACCAGCGTTCCGCTTCGACGATCGCGACGCGGTAATATTTTAGATGCACCCGTAAGAACATGAGTCCCATGACGCCGGCGACGGCGCTGATCAATGACAGCGTATAGCGCAACGCCATTTCATCACCGAATACGTAATCGGTCACGATGCCGACCGCGGCGCCGCCGACAGACAAGCCGAGCACGTTGATGACGAAGTAATACATTGCGGTGGTCTGTGCGCGAACCTGGTTCGGCGTGATCATCATGAGGCCGGCCACACCGGTCGCAGTGACCGATGCTGCGCCAACCGACGCCGGAATCAGCATCGCGATGGCGAGTTCGGGGGAAGGCATGAGCGGCACGAGTACGGAGGAGGGTACGAATAGCAGCGCTCCATAAAAACATGTGCGCATGTGGCCGTCCTTGTAACCCCGCCGGTACAGCGAATCGGCATACCAGCCAGCGAGGTTGACGCTGATCGGTCCGACGATCAGGTTGACAAGGCCGTAGGCCAGGCTGATCTGTGGGATCGACCAGCCCCAGGTGCGGATAAACATGGTCGGGATCCAGAAAAGAAAGGCGTAACCGATGATGGTCACGACCGACAGGCCGAGAAAATGGGTGCCATAAGTCCGCCAGCGACTGCCGAGAAATCGGATCGTCTCGCGGATCGAAACATCCTCGGTCGTGTTACCCGACGCATCGGTCACGGTCATCTTGCCCTGGCGTGCCGGCTCGCGGATCGTCACCATCAACAGTGCGATGATCAGCCCGGGCAGACCCACGAACAGGAATACGGTTTGCCATGCATATAATTCGCCGAAGATCGGCAACACCATCGGCGGCGCTTTCATGACGATGCCGATGACCCAGCCACCCAGAATCATCGCGATGCCGGCGCCGACGGCGACACCCATGTTGTAAAAACTGATCGCGCGTCCGCGCCGTTCGCGCGGGAAGTAGTCGCTGATCAGTGACAGCGCGCTCGGGTTCAACGTCGCCTCGCCCACGCCAACACCCACGCGCGCCAGGAACAGCTGCACGAAGTTGCGTGACAATCCACAGGCCGCGGTCATCATGCACCAGATAGTAATGCCGGCGGCGATAATGCCGCGCCGGCTGTAACGGTCGGCCAGGCGCCCGATCGGCAGTCCGAGAATCGTATAAAAGAGCGCGAACGCCGAGCCCATGATCAGGCCCATCTGGGTGTCGCTGAGTTCGAGGTCCCGGCGAATCGGTTCAACCAGCAGCGCGAGGATCTGGCGATCCAGGAATGACACGACATAGGCCAGCGTCAATACGACGACGACATACCAGGCATAGGCGGGCGGCGGATATTGCGGCTCATTTTTCATCGAGTGAATTCATCTAGTGGCATTGCGTGCAGCTGTCGAGTTGCGCGCGCATCTGAACTTTCGTCAGCGCCGGGCCGGTCGGCCAGTCGGATGAGTGACAGCGTTCGCAGGCGTATTCGCGTTCCAGTACCGCCGCATGGGAGTTTTCAAAATGCCAATAGCCCGGTCTGGAATTTTTTAGCAGCGATGCAAGTTGTGTGGCATTTAGCATCATCGTGAGCACATCGGTGTCTGACACCGTTGAACCCACTGAATTCGTGAGCTCCGCAGCTTCAGGGGTTTTCGCAGCGTTGTCTGCAAGAGATCGCGCGGACGCGGCACCTGCCACCCGGCCCGCCAATCGGCCGAGAAATACCGACGGCCCGAGAAACGTGCCCGAGCCACCGTGGCTGCCGTTGATGCCCGCTACGCCGGTCAGTTCGCCTGCCGCATAAAGGCCGCTGATCGGTTGACCGTCCGTGTCGAGTACCCGGGCTGTCCGAATCGATGGTCAGTCCGCCCAGGCTCTTGCGCGTCATCGGCAAGAGCTGCAAACCGTAATACGGTGGTGTCGTGATCGCCGCTGGTTTTCGGCCGGTAGAATCGGCATCGAAGCGTTGAAAGTCGAGGTCTTCGCCGTCGGCGACAAATTGATTGTAGCGGTCGACAGTGGCACGCAATTTATCAACCGGTAAGCCGGTCGCGTGGGCCAGCGCCTCGATCGTTCCGGCCTTGTGCCCGACTTCAGGTGCGTCGAGGATTTCGGCCGTAATCGAATCCGGGTTCAGCCATGATGCCCCGCGGATGCGCAGTTTGCGCCGGCCTTCGGCGTCGAAAATCAGCCAATGTGTCTGCGGCGACAGCGCAAACACCGCTGCCTCGTATTCCTTGCTGTTGACCGCTTCGCTGACGAACCGCTGACCGTTTTCGTTGACCCGGATCGCGGCCGGATTCTCGGTGTTCAGGCCATGTCCTGTCCGGCGCGGATCGGGCAGGCCGTTGACGAACGTGACCTGGTGATCCATGCGCGACAGGGCGGCGCCGGCGGCTTCGCCGAGTTCGATGCCGCTGCCGGTCGCAAACCGGGCCGAGCCGATCAGCAGGGTTTCCGGCTCCGCCCGCCGCTCGGTCGGCCACTTGGTCCGCCAGTGGGTCCGCACCATATCGAGATTGCTCTGAAAGCCGCCGGTCGCGAGGATCACGGATCGAGAACTCAAAACGCTTTGTGCGCCAGTTCGCGTGTCGCGTATTCTGACGCCGGTGACTTTCTGACCCGAACGCGTCAGCGCGGTCACGCTCGAGTTTGTCCTGATACGGATGTTGTGACGATCCAGCGCGGCGCGCAGCATGGGCACGATGACATTCACCGCGGTTCCGCGAGTGAAATGAAACCGCGGGACCGTGTCTTCCGGCGTGTCGATGACGACGAAAAATTTGACGCCGAGTCCGGTCAGCCAGTCATAGACTTCAGTCCCTGATTTTTCAGCATACGCGCGGACCCATTCCGGGTCGGCATCCTCGCCCCAGGCCATTAAATCCTGGTAAGCGATCTCCGGCGTGTCATTAAATCCTTTACGTTTCTGCAATTCGGTGCCAACCAGCGCAAAACCGCCGGCAATCACGGCGTGTCCGCCGGATACGGATGATGTTTCAATCACGAGGACATCGGCGCCCGCATCGCTCGCTTCCAGCGCGGCCGAGAGTCCGGCGATGCCCGCACCGACGACGATCACGTCGGCATCCAGTTGCAAAGGGCTTACCCTCACAGGCGAGCAGAGCCCACGCCAGGCAAAAAAGAATGAGTCGCCGGAGATGCGGTTTCATCGGCGCAGTATCGCGGGGCCGGCGCCAAAAAAGAAGGGGCGTGCGGCGCCCCACAACCATTTCCGGCAAAAGCCCCTGGTCGATAGTCTGACGTTGACCGATAATTCGCCGATCAATAGTTAAATTTGGCGCTAGCGAACATCCCGGTTGTGAGGGCAACCCGGCAAAGTGTCTGCATCAATATCCTCTCAGAATGATGAGACCGAAAATTCAGCCTGTAGTGATCCGTTCGATTCAGTCGATCAGTTTGCAGGTGATCGTCCCGTCTTCCCCCAGATCGGAAATCTCGAGCTCGACGCCCATGGCTTCGCCGTAACCGGTCAGGCGCGGCTTCGTCCAGTTCTCGTGAATGTACTGTTCCGTCAGGTCCGGAAACTGACCAATCTTTCTGCACGCGGTGAGCACGGTGTTGAACGGCGATTTCCAGGTCCGCATGCCGGGTTCGCCGGTGGTATCGAGCGCCAGCGCGTAATGACACGCCGTGCGGTCGAACAGGCCCACCAGGGCGATCTCTTTTTTGCCGGTCTTCTCGACCAGATTTTTCATCCGGTCATTGATGGGTTTCATCGTCTCGATATCGTGCGCGACATATTCGGCCATCGTGCCTTTTTCCCGCGCAAAATCAATCGCCATCAGGTGGGCCTTGACCAGCGGATCATTCATTTCGTGGTCATAGCCCGCATGCATGCTGAGCATTTTCAGCACGACCGCTATTGATTGACCGAGCTTTTCTTCTTCGCCTTCGAAACCACTGCGTGCTTTCATGTTTTCGACGACGTCGGATTTTTTACCCCATTGCTGGGCCGGTGCTGCGTCTGCCATGTCAGGTCCTCCGGAACCTTTGAAAGGCTATGTATAGCACGGATTGGCGCGATCACAAGTTCGGATTCGTCGTAGGCCGGCCGCCGTCCGCGCTTTGGCCAGGTGTTTACGGCGATTCGGCGCCTGACCGGGGTTTGAACGGAATTTGCGAGATTAAAGTCTGCGGCTGGCGGTCTGTGCGAAAATCGCAGGATTATGGGTCATGCGGCCCCGCAACGAGAATTCGATGTATATCAATTTCTGGTACCCGGTCATTTTGAGCAGCGAGCTTGAGGACCAGCCGCGCAAGGTCCGTATGTTGGGCCAGGATTTCGTCGTCTTCCGGGATTCCGGTGGTGCGCCCAAGGTGCTGGCCAATACCTGCGCGCACCGGGGCGGTTCGCTGGCGGATGGAAAGATCAAGGGCGATTGTATCCAGTGCCCTTACCATGGCTGGGAGTTCGATGGTGACGGGGCATGCCACCGCATCCCGTCGATGGGTCCGAACGCGAATATCCCGGGGCGGGCCCGGGTCGATGCGTATCCGGTCATCGAGAAATACGGACTGATTATGGCGTTCCTCGGCGACCTTCCCGAAGCAGAGCGTCCACCGTATCTCGAAATTCCGGAATTTGACACCGATGGCTGGCGCGCGACCTGGATGAATTACCAGGTGCCGATCAACTTCGAGCGCTCGATAGAGAATGGACTGGATCCGGCGCACAACGAGTTTGTCCATCCGACCCACGGGTTCTCCGGCGAACGGGAAGGGTACAAGGTCAACAAGCTTCGCTGGATCGGCGACGGTGAGTGGGGTCCGGCCTTTTTCGGTAAATTCAGATCGCCGGACTCGAAAGATCCGGATTTCGCGAAAATAAAACAGGCCTCGGATTCCCGGGAGGCGGGCTCCGGCGTGATCGGCCCGAATCACATGTGGACTTATATTCGTTTTGCGCCGGGCAAGCACTTGCACCAATACATGTATGAATGCCCGATCGATGAGCACAACGTCAGTATCTTCCTCGTCAATCTGCGCAGCACGTTGCTCGAGGCCGATAAGGATCAGAAGGTCAATGACATGAACTGGATGATCGCTCAGCAGGACATCGTCGTGCTGTCGGATGTTCGCCCCATCCGCACGCCGCCGACGAACACCAAGGAATTCATGGTGCCGGCGGACGAACCGATCGTGAAATACAGGGAGAAGCTCCGGGAATGGGACGGTTGGGGTTGGCGCATCGATATAGAAGCGGTCAATCGCGACACGCACAAGATCGCCTATGCGATCCCGTGCCCGGAACGCCGTAACCGCAAGGGCTGGGTCCTGGATCCGATACCGGTGTTGCAGACTGACGGTTTCGGTGACACCATTGGCCGCTTAGACACGAAGAACTAAAAACGGCATCGTTTGCGGCGGTTTCCGTCAGGAAACTTCGACTGGAGCGGATGCCTCCTGGAGGGAAAAACCATGGCAGATGCTGCTGATAAAAATTATGCCGGTGTATGGGACAGCCGTCTCGGCTTCGGCGAAAAATCCGCGATCATCGTTATCGACTTGTTGCAGGGCTACACGACCGAAGGCTCGGCCCTTTATGCGCCGGGCGTCGTGGAATGTGTCAAAGAGGTGCCGGAACTGCTCGACGCGGCGCGAGCCAAAGGCGTGCCGATTATTCACACGCGCGTCCTGTACACGGCGCCGAATTACGAAGACGGCGGTGTCTGGATCAAGAAAGCGCCGGTGCTGAGGGACCTCGTCCTGGGCAATCCATATGCGGAGTTCTGTGAGGAAGTCGTGCCGAAGCCCGGTGAGCCGATCATCGTCAAGCAATACGCGAGTGCGTTTTTCGGGACATCATTGGTTGCCACGCTGAACGGCCTCAGGGTCGATACACTTATCATTACCGGCTGCACGACGTCGGGCTGCATTCGAGCGACGGCCGTTGATGCCGTGCAACACGGGTATCGCCCGATCGTCGTACGCGAATGTGTCGGGGATCGTCATGACGGGCCGCATGAAGCGAATCTTTTTGACATCAACGCAAAATATGGCGATGTCATCAGCAAGGAGGAAACGCTCGAATATTTGAATGGCTTATGATTTTTATCAGTAGCCATTTATTGAGAACAATTAATATTAAAGGGGTTACCCATGTCTGAACTCACTCAAAGTCAACATTACGATTACGTGCCGATCATCGACCGCGATCCGTTCAAGCTGCCGGACGGCGCACGCGTCGCGGTGATACCGTATATCAATATCGAGCATTTTCCTGCCGCGATTAAAGGCACGCCGCTGGTTCCCGGTACCCAGGTTTTCAGTCCGGATCCGCTGAACTACGGCTGGCGCGACTACGGTAACCGCGTCGGCCTGTGGCGCATGATGGACATGATGGACGCCTGCGGCATGCGCGCGACGGTCTGTCTGAACGCCGAGATCATTCGCGAATATCCGCGGATCATCGAGGAAGGCGAAAAGCGAAAATGGGCATGGATCGGTCACGGCGTCAATAATGCGCCGGCCAATTTCATCGGCAACGTGACTGACGCCAACGGTGAAATTATCCACGCGCTCGACGAGTCGAGGGAGCGAGAGATTCTCCAGGGGACACTGGACCCGATGCAGGAGGCCCTCGGTCGTAAGACCAAGGGCTGGCTGTCACCGTTCCTGACGCACACGGACAATACGCCCCGCCTGCTTGAAGAGTTCGGCGTCGAGTATCTTTGCGATTACACCTGCGACGATCATCCGTTCCGGTTCAATACGCCGAAGAACAACCTGATTTCGGTGCCGTACACGGTCGAGCTCAACGACATCCCGTGTTTCCTGAACCTCGGCATCTCGTCGGAAGCGTTCGGTGACATGATCATTGACCAGTTCGACGTGCTGTATGAAGAGGGCGCGACGAATGCGCGGTGCATGCCGATCTGCCTGCACACGTTCCATGTCGGCCAGCCGAACAAGTTCAAGCATCTGAAGCGGGCCTTCGAGTACATCGCCAAGCATGACGATGTCTGGCTGACGACCGGGGACGATGTCAACGACTGGTACCGCGAAAAATACATGTAAGCAGAAGTTCATGGTGTCAGACACCGATTGGTGTCTGACACCAAAATTTGACAGGAGATCATAATTCAATGCCAAAACGAGTACAGGATATGAAGCCACCGCGATCCGACGAATCGACGTCATGGATCAGGAAAAATGCCACTGAGCAGACAAGGCGTCACCGGGCCATCGCAAAGGAAATGAACGACCTCGCCCCGACCCGGGCCAAGTGGTACAAGAAATTTCTGAAGGATGTTTCGACGACCGGTTTTAACGTGACCGGAGATATCAAACGGGTCATTAAGAAGAGCGAACTGCCGGAACAGCCCAAACGTAAAGACAGGGTTGTCTGGTAGATCGAATTAAACAGTTGGTGTCAGACACCATTCGGTGTCTGACACCAAATTTATATATAGGAGAGACAACGTGGCACGACCTCATATCGAGCCGTATGTAGAACTTAACGACCCGTACAAGAAATTCGATATCGCGGGCTTCAAGGGCAGTCATTACAAAGTCTTGTCGATGGACGTCGACACGGGCGCCTGTACGCTGAAAGTCAAATTTGACGGAGGCTATAAGCGCAAACCCGGTCTCAGCTATTCAGACGTCGAGTTGTTCGTGCTGACGGGTGCGATCAAAGTTGGTGATCAGGTCTGCCTGGAAGGGCATTACATGTTTATTCCGGCCGGGATGGCAGTCGGCGCGTTGCACGTGCCGAGAGGGTGCGAGGCGCTGGTCATGTTTAACGACAGCGAGCCGAGTTTCGAGGAATCGGACCGTAACCATCAGCTCGCATTGACGGAAGCGCATATGTCGCTGAACACTTACACCGACGCGCCGTGGGGGCCGGGTAATATCGTGCAGCCGTCGGTCGCGACGGGCTGTATGATCAAGCCGCTGCATTACGATCCGGTGACCGAAGCCATCAGCTTTTTGTATTGCATGACGCCACGGTTCCGCCAGGACAATATCTCCTATCACGACAGCGGCGAGGAGAGTTATCACATCTGGGGAACGTCGTGGATGCTGCAGTTCGGCGAATTACCGACCGGCGGCTATTTCTGGCGTCCGCCATATATTAATCACGGCGCGTTCCGCTGCAAGCTCGGCACGATTGCGTTCGGACGGACCGACGCGAAGTTGCATAATTATTTTCATTTTAATCCGTGGTCGAACCCCGATGAAAACAAGCGTCGCGCAGCTGCTCAACTTTATCGTGGACGCCCGCAGCTCTACGATTGGGTTGTTGCGGATGGCCACAATCATCCGCACGGGCCTCAGGACTTCGAGCACCAGCACTACCATGACAATGCCCAGGTTCGCCATTCGCACGGCGGTGGGCCTAACCGGTTAGAAATCGCTGCGAAGACCGCGGTGAAAAAAGGACCGAAAAAGAAAGCCAAAAAGAAAGCGTCGAAGAAGAAAGTTTCCAGGAAAAAAGTCACCAAGAAAAAGGTGACCAGGAAGAAGGCGAAGAAAAAAGCCGGCAGGAAAAAAGCCCGGCGCCGATAGTCGCGGCGGGTCAATCGGAAAAAGGAGGGCATCGCCCTCCTTTTTTTATGGCTCTGCGGGGTCCATTGGCCGAATTTACCGTTAGATCAGGCAACAAGTACACGATAAGTAAAGGATTGTTGACCTGTTTGTCGCATCGGCATTAGATTTGTGTTAAAACGCTGTTGCCGATCGGGAATCAACATATTCTCGATCAGGCGGAACATCTGCCCTTCTCAGGTGCGGCTATGGATGGTGAGCGTGAGAGCTTAAGGGGTATGCGTAATGTCAGACTTACGAGTTTGTAAACCACTGCTGGCAATCGCCGGCGTTTTGATTGGCTCCATTGTTGGAAATTCAAGTGCCCTGGCGTTAAACCTGCCAGGCATCCCGGACTCGGGGTCCCCGTTTTTCGGTAATTCAGTGAAGGTCTTCCTGAACCCGAATAGCGGCACACTCAAGATTACCGGCAAAAAGGACTTTGTGTTCGACAACGGAACCGACTTTCTGCAGGGAAAATCAGCCAAATACTCTCTGCTCGCCAGTTTCGACGCGGGTGGTAATTTGTTGCCCGGAGGCACCGTGTCTCTCAGGGGCGGGATCGACGACCTCGGGATACCCAAAAACACATTGTTAATGACGGCGGACCTGAGCGGTTCGAATCTCTTCACCGATCCCAATTTATGGGGATTCAGCACTTCGGGCATCTGGTGTGACCCGATGTTGCTGATCAGCTGCACCGAAAATGAAAGTGTTTACGTGGAACTCGACACGCCGTTCGTCGGCTTCTCGAACGGTGTGTTCAAGAGCAATGGCTATGCGACGACGACCATCCCGATTCCGGCGTCAGCCTGGTTATTTATGTCCGGGTTGGGTTTGCTTTTCATCGTACGGCGAAAGACGAATCGTTCGAATTAGAGGCGCCAACTGGCCAGCAGCATATCCTGACCCATATTGGGTTGCTCGATTCCGGCATTGCTGAAGTGACGCCATTGAAACCCGAAGCGCTCGCCGATGTTCATCCCGGCCGACAGGGAAAACCCGAGTGGCGAAGAGACCAGCGGATTATTGTCCGTATATGCGGCCAGACCAAGTCCGGCAAAGGGCCGTAGGGTACGATCCCGCCGGAATTCATGGATACGCTGAACGGACGCGTAGAAGTACGAATCGAGTTCCATTTTTCCGGGCAGGACAATATGGTCGCAAGGCGGCTGCAGGGACCGATCCTTGCACATGTTCGTATGCACGTTCGCATCCAGTGTCTGTGAGCCGATATATCCAAGCGCGATGTCCCATTTCTTTCTGACCGAATACGCTAACTCCAGTGTTTCCGATGAATAACGCGTGACACCGACGGACATGCGGAGACTTTCGGCATGAGCGAGCGGGCAAACGAATACAGCGATTAGAATTATTATTCGATTCATCTCTTTTTATTGGATGCATATTCTGGATGCATCCCTGATTTATTATTTGTGAACCTGGCGTACATTATGCCGATCTATCGACGGCATAACCTTTGACTCTTACATAACTTCGATATCATCGCTCCCTGTTGACATAACTTTCATTGGCTCGCTCAGTCTGAAAAGGGCGTTCAGGCCTGACCCATCCTGAGCAGGTCAAAAAACTCTCGCCGTGTCTTCGGTCCGTACGTCACGTACGAAGGGTCTTCCTGTCCTTCGTAATCGTCACGGGCACGCTGCATTGGATCGGCGTCGAGGTGCGGTCGGATTTCCTCTGGATCGATCCGGTAGGGTTTCGTCGCATTTAAACCGAACACCTTCGCACGAATTGCCGGCGTGATTTCCGGATAGCCGTATCGCTCTTGAAACTCCGGCGAGATCTGAAAATTTCTGAAGGCCTGTATCTGATCCTGGGGCGAGCCATACCAGATGCAGTCCGTGCCCCAGACCACGTTGTCTTCGCCGACATACTTCAGGAGTTTGCCGATCGCGTGAGCCGCCTGATCGGGTTCGCGCATCAGGTATCGCCAGGTGCTGCCGAGCTCCGCGTAAACGTTGCTACCCGGGCCGAGCTCGTTGTCGATGAGGGTTTGCACGAGCGAGTCAATCCCATATTTGTTTTCGGCTTTGTCCCCGGCATTATCGCGGGGCTCGAACGGTCCCTCCTCGAGGCCCGGGTCGAATCCCGCGTGGTAGATAATCAAATCGATGTCCGGGTTCTTTCGCGCAGCCGGGACCGACGTCGCGGCAACTGCCGAACTGCCGGTTTTTCTTGCTCATCATGCCGCCGGCCGGCAGCGGTAACCCCTTGTGGCAGCAAATCAGTTTTACGCCGGATTCGCGCGCCCTTTCCATCAGCGGCGCGCCATGCTCATCGTCGTCGAGCCACCAGCCACTCTGCGCGCCAACGCTGGCCTGCGTGTAAGTCTTCCATGCAACGATCTGCCACTCGTCGAGAAGTTGCGACATGCGATCGAGATCGCCATCCAGGTTCGGGATGACCCGGCCGTGCAGTAGCAATCGCCGGTTGTCATCCAGCGCATCGACGAGCTCGCGCGTGGCCGCGGCTTCATCGGTCGTCAGCGGCATGTTCTCGTAAGTGGATGGCGTAAAGGTCAGCACGGCGATGTCCGTATCACTGTCCAGGAACATTTCCTTGACGAAGGCCTGGCCCGTGTAACACTGCAGATGGCCGAGTTCCGAGTCCTTGTCCATGTAGTCGCACTGGCCGTGCGGCATGAATTTGAGTCCGGTCATAAAGCCGCGGTTCGGCGCGCGCCAGCGCTCCAGCGGGTTGACGTGGTGCCCCTGGATATCGAATATGAATTCAGCGCCGGTCATCGCCTCGTCGGCAGCGGCGGTTTCCATCGCTGCGGCCGTAGGGATTTGATAGAAGCCTCCCGTTTTGCCGAAGGCCGCATGCACTTCATTGAATGCCAGTAAAGTGCTGGCCGCGCCGCAGGTTGAAGTCAAAAAAGAACGCCGGCTGATATTTTTGCGTCGTGCATTCTCGGCGCTTCGCGTCAGGGCCAGGGTATTCGCCGCGTGATTATGCTGTTTGAGCGGCCGTGGTGAAAATTCTCCATTGGTCGTCGTATCGACCTTGATGGGCAGGAGAACACCGTCAGGATCATTGCGATATCGCATGTCATGCACCTTTCCTGTATTGGATCAGAATGACTTTTTTACGGATTCTACACTGGTGCGGGAAGAGAACGGCATTCAATAGGGCCAGGATGGTATTTGACCGCGGGGTCTGATCCAATAGCCGGCCCGACGCGACAGGAGCAATTGAGCGAAATGCTGGAAAACACTGCACTTTCGGCCCGACGGACGGCCATGGCCAGGGTTCGCGCCACACTGTTGCTCGCAGCAGTGCTCGCGGCCGGATGCGCCGGATCCGGATACACGGGGTCCGAATACGACGGCCTTTACTCGGTTGAGCCCGGACCTTACGAGGCCCGAATCGTCGAATCACTTGCGGTATTCGATCCGGTGCAGGACCGGGAGGTTACGCTGCGGGTGATTTACCCCGATGCAGAGGGGCCGTTCCCGCTCGTCGTGTTTTCGTCCGGCATGTTCTGCTACCCGCAAATGTATGATCGGATCACGGCCCATTGGGTGTCGCACGGCTACGTCGTCGTGCTGCCGAATCACCTCGACTCGCCCAACATGGGAAAAATAAAGCCGGAATACCTGGCCCGGCTTTTGTCGTCTCGAATTCGCGACATGTCTTTCGTACTCGATGATCTGGAAGAGATCGAGGCCGGGCTCGATATCACGGGTCGAATCGATCCGGAGCGGGTCGCCGCCGCCGGGCATTCATTCGGCGGCATGATCTCAATGGCCAAGAGTGGTCTGACACTGAAAGAAGGCGAATATATATATCCGGGCCAGCCAGCCGATGCCCGTTTCCAGGCTGCCGTCGTCATGAGTGGTGTCGGGCCGATGAAACAGATGACCGATAACGCATTCGATGGCCTGACCGGTCCGTTGATCTCCAGCGGCGGATCGCTCGACGTCGGCAACGTCGGCACCGGCGAAATATTCCCTTGGGAATGGCGATTGTCGGGTTACACGCTGGCCCCGGACGGCGACAAGTATTTTGTCGCTCTCGAGGACGCGGACCATTACCTGGGCGGCCTGATCTGTCGTGACAACCAGGGTGGCGAAGCGGACCCTGACGGGGTCGCGATCAACCGGTCGATGTCGACCGCATTCCTCGATGCCTATATAAAAGAGAAAGCTGACGCGAAGAAATACCTTAACACCGCCGACGTGGCCGCACTGACCGGCGGCCGCGTGCGATTCGAACGGAAATAAACGATCGGTGCCGGTGTTGACTTATTGACTTATTTGGATTGCGGACATCGGCAGTTCACGGTCGCCCGCTACATAAGTCAATAAGTCAACACCGGCACCGCTATACCCAAAATGCCCATCTTATTAGTCACGATTGTGTTGTCCGGCATGGGCTTCGGTCTCATATTGCCGGCGTTTTTATTTTATGCCGAAAACCTCGGCGCTTCTGCGACGATTGCGGCGACGATTATCGGGACCTATTCGATCGGCCAGTTCATTTCGACGCCGATCTGGGGACGAATGAGCGACCGCTACGGGCGCAAGCCGATGCTATTGCTCAGCATGGCGGGCCTGACGCTCAGTTACCTGCTGCTCGCGTCGGCCGAGAACCTTTGGGTTCTCGCTCTCGCGCGCACGATGAACGGGCTGATGTCCGGCAATCTTGCGGTCGCGATGGCCTATGTGTCAGACATCACGCCGGTCGAGAAACGGGCGCAGGGCATGGGGTACGTCGGCGGTTCGATCAGTATCGGGTTTATCGTCGGGCCGATGATCGGCGGATTATTGGGCGGCGCGGACGCCGAGAGCGCATCGTTGTTCCTGCCGGGCCTGGCGGCCGTCATGATTTGCGCCGTGACCTTTATCGCCACGCTGTTCCTGAAAGAAAGCCTGCCCCCGGAAAAGCGGGCGAAGGGCGCGACCGAAGGGACACCCGGCGGACTGGCCGCGGCGAAGCAGGTCTTCGCGCGGCCGATCCTGGCCCGCCTCGTGCTGCTCGGCTTTATGGTTTATTTCGCGATGGCGTTGTTCGAAACCATCATGCCGTTGTGGGCCCAGGCGCGATTCGACTGGGGTCCTCGTGAAGTGGGCTACTGCTTCACTTATCTTGGGTTCGTCGTCGCCATCGTGCAGGGCGTCCTGGTCGGCCGTCTCGCGCCGAAGTTCGGTGAAACCCGGTTGATCATGGCGGGCCTGAGTGCGTACGCATTCGGGCTGCTCGTCATGACGCAGGTGCCGGTCTGGCAGCTCATGATGTTCGGCATTAGCTTCACGGCCGGCGGCGGCGCGATGGTCGTCACGAGCCTATCGAGCCTCGTCTCGGGCCAGGCCGCCGAGACTGAAAGGGGGCTGGTGCTCGGTGTATTCAATTCCGGCAGCTGGATGGGGCGGGCCGGCGGTCCCCCGGTGTCGGGCCTGCTGTTCGAAGGCATCGGGGTTCAGGTGCCGCTGTACGTGGCGGCCGTTATTATGTTGCCATGCCTGCTCATGGCGACGCTGATTCGCGCGCGCATCCAACGCCGAAAGTGCGAAGAATAAGGGCTCGCGAAGCATCCGGGCCCGGATTTGGTGCCTATGACCTCAAGACAATATAATCAAGAGCTATAAATGTCCTGGAGGGGCACCAATGTATAAGAATTTCTGGTATCCCATGGCCATGACCGAGGAGCTCGCCGACGAACCGCTCCTGGTCCGCTGCATGGGCCTCGATTTCGTGGTTTTTCGCGACACCGAGGGCAAGGCCAAGTGTCTGAGCAATACCTGCGTGCATCGCGGTGGCTCACTGGCCCACGGCAAGATGCGCGGTTCAAATATCGCGTGCGGGTATCACGGTTGGCAGTTCGACGGCGCCGGCCAGTGTCACAAGATTCCGTCGCTCGGCCCCGACGCAAAAATTCCACCGCGGGCCCGCGTCGATGCGTATCCGGTCGAAGAGCGCTGGGGCATGATTTTCGCATTCCTCGGTGACCTGCCGGTCGAAGAGCGTCCGCCGATTCTGGAGGTGGCGGAGTTTGGGCAGGACGGTTGGCGCCAGACCAAGCAGCAGTTCACGCTGAAAAGCAATTATCAGCGCTCGATCGAAAACGGTCTCGACCCGGCGCACAATGAGTTCGTACACGATACCCATGGCTTCCAGGGTGAGAACGAGGCCTACCAGATCAACGAGATGCGCATCGAGGAAAGGGATGAGTGGGGCCGCGGTTTCTGGCACACGTTTAACTCGCCGAAGCTGCCCGATGGGGAAATGCGCAAACTGCGCGATTACGAGGGCGATCTCGAGGCCGGCACCGGGCATCACGGTCCCAACCAGTTGTGGACTTTTATCCATGTCACGCCCGAGAACTGGTTTCATCAATATGGTTACGAAAGGCCGATCGATGCCGATACGGTGCAGATTTACCTGGTCACGATGCGCAACTGCGCGCTGGATGAAAAGCAGGATGATCTGATCATCGAGCGTAATGCCTATGTCGCTCATCAGGACGTCGCCATTGTCGAAGGGTTGCGTCCGGTCGTGACACCCGACGCGGCCACCAAGGAACTCATGACACCGTCCGACAAGGTGATCCTGATGTATCGCGACAAGCTCAAGGAGTGGGATGACCGGGGCTGGCAGATCGATTTCGATCGTCTCGAGCGCGAGAGTAAAAAAGTCGCGTATGCGATCCCGGGTCCGGCCCGCCGCGAGCAAAAGGGTTGGGTCCTCGATCCGGTCCCGCTGGTCTCGGCCGGATCGGAGCAGGCCGGCCTGAAGGCGGTCGGGTGAAAAATCTGAAAACGAGAAACCGGCATCGCCACGCCGGGCAATAAAAGATGGAGTACGCAGCATGTTAATTAATTTCTGGTATCCGATGGCGCTGACCGAAGAAATCACCGATCAACCGGTCAAGGTTCGCGCGATTGGTCAGGACTTCGTGGTCTTTCGTGGCGAGGACGGCGCCGCAAAATGTGTCAGCAACACCTGCGCGCATCGCGGCGGGTCGCTGGCCGGCGGCAAGATCAAGGGCAATTGTATCCAGTGCCCGTATCACGGTTGGGAATTCGACGGTGACGGTGTGTGCCACCGCATTCCGTCGCTGGGTCCGGATGCAAAAATTCCGTCACGCTCACGCGTCGATGCCTATCCGGTGCAGGAGAAATTCGGCATTATTTTTGCGTTCCTCGGTGACCTTCCAGAGTCCGAGCGCCCGCCTGTCATCCCGGTGCCGGAATGGGGCCAGGACGGCTGGCGACCTACCATCGTCGATTACGATCTCGGCACGAACTACGAGCGGTCGGTCGAGAACGGTATCGACCCGGCGCACAATGAATACGTGCACGACACGCACGGCTTCAAGGGCGAGAAAGAAGACGAGTACAGTGTCGGCGAGCTGCGCGAAGAGCACACCGAGTGGGGCCAGGGTTTCTGGCATACGTTCAATGCGCCGAAACTCCCGGAGGGCGATCTGCGCAAGCTGCGTGATTTCGAGGGCGATCTCGAAGTCGGCACCGGACATCACGGCCCGAATCAGATCTGGACTTATATTCACGTCAGTCCGGAGTATTGGTTTCACCAGTACCTGTTCGAACGCCCGATCGACCAGGAGAACACGCATATCTACCTGCTGTGCATGCGCAACTGCATGCTTGATCCCGAGCAGGATAATTTCATGAACGAGCGCAACTCGTACGTCGCGAAACAGGATGTCGATGTCCTCAATAGTCTGCATCCGACCATTACGCCCGATACCAATACGAAGGAACTCCTGGTGCCGGCGGACAAGAGTCTCGTCATGTACCGCGACAAGCTCAGGGAGTGGACCAACAAGGGCTGGCGCATCGACGTCGATGAAGTCGAGCGCAACGCATCGAAAGTCGCCTACGCGATTCCGAGCCCGGCGCGCCGCGGCAGCAAGGGATGGGTCCTCGATGCCATTCCGCTGGTGAGGCCCGAAGCCGAAAAGCGGTTGAAGGCCACGGGTTAGCGCCTGGAGGCACCGCTCCTTTAATTTCGATCCTTTCGTCCGCAGACTGGTGCCGAGCCGGTAAATTGCAGCCGGCGTGCGTGATTCGGACGAAAATCCTGCGCTGACCTCTGATTCGCAGGTGTGGACCATGGACAAGAAAAAAGACCGCGATCTTCATGCTGACCCGAAGTCGGCGCAGCCCGCCGGGCCAACCGATTTCGACAGAAGAGATTTTTTGACCGGGGCCGCGAGCCTCATGGCCGCGACCGTTGCAGCCGGGACGGCATCGGCTGCCGTATCCGACGTGACGCCGTTGCCGGCGCCGGATGTGAGCAAGACCACGGTGCTTGTGACCGGCGCCAATCGTGGCCTCGGGCTGGAATTCACGCGCCAGTATCTCGAGCGTGGCTGGCGCATCATCGCGACCTGCAGAAATCCGGGTAAGGCCGAAGTGCTGAATGCGCTCGCGGCGGAATCGCCGGATGTCGTTGTAGAGCAACTCGATGTCGTCGATCATCAGCAGATCGATGCTCTGGCTGCGAAATACCTCAACATACCGATAGACGTGTTGATCAATAACGCGGGTATCGGTGGCGGCAGCGAGAATCAGCTGTTCGGCCGGTTGAACTACGATGCGTATCGCACTGTGCTGGATGTAAACGCGTTCGGTCCGATCAAGATAGCCGAGGCCTTCGTCGATCAAGTCAAGGCCAGCGAACTGAAGAAAATCATTACCGTGTCGAGCAGCCAGGGTTCCATTGCGTCGGTAGCAATGCCGATGTTGTACTGGTATCGAAGCAGCAAGTCTGCGCTGAACATGCTGATGGTGAACCTCGCGCTGCAACTCAAGCGCCGAGGCATTATCGTCGGACTCGTGACGCCGGGCGCGACGGCGACGGATTTCATCGATGCGCGGTTCCGAAAGGCCATCCCCGGTATCCGCGAGCCGGACGTTGCGGCGGCCGACATGATTCGGAATATCGACCGGTTTACGCTGGAGAACTCCGGCACATTTTTCAATTACGACGGGGGCATCGTGCCCTGGTAGAACACGAACGGAGGAAGCAGATGAGTTTTAATTCCATGATCGAAGGAACAGTGAGCAGAAGAATAATGATTAGCCGGACGATGATGGGCCTGGTAATCGGCGTTACCTTGGGGCTCGCGATGACGGCGAGCGCCGCTGACGAGGAGGAGGCGTTCGGCGACGATTACATTCCAACCGTGTTTATTTCGGGTGCGAATCGTGGCATCGGGTTGGAGTTCGCCCACCAGTACGCGGACCGGGGTTGGCGCGTCATTGCGACCTGCCGCACACCCGACGCGGCTGAAGACCTGAAAAAGATCGCGAGTCACCATCCGGATCTCGTTGTGATCGAGCAGCTCGATGTGGTCGATGACGCGCGGATCGACGCGCTGGCCGAACAATACGCCGACACGCCGATCGATTTATTGCTCCTCAATGCCGGCATCAGTGGCGGCAATGCGAACCAGATGCTCGGCAAGATGAATTACGAAGTGTTCGAACAGGTTTTGATGGTCAACACTGTCGCGCCGATGAAAATGTCCGAGTCCTTTATGGATCACGTCAAATCCAGCCGTGACAAGAAGATCGTGGTCGTGTCGAGCAGCGAGGGATCGATTGGCGGTGCGACGCAGCCGAGGCTGTACTTCTATCGCAGCAGCAAGGCCGCCGTGAACATGCTGATGAAAAATCTTGCGTTGCAGGTCAAGAAGCGCGGTGTCAGTGTCGCGATGGTGAATCCCGGCATGACGGATACGGATTTCATGGCGGGCTTGCCGAAAAAAATGCTCCGGCCGACGGAAGAAGCAGTCACGGACATGATCCGGAACATCGACGGCCTGACCGTCGAGACGACGGGCTCTTTTTATCAGTACGACGGCACGATTATTCCCTGGTAGAGGCGCGGGGTTTGCACCCTGTTCCAGTCTCTGGTCATGATTACGGTTGCCAGGATCGTCGTTCTTTTGATGGGTGCCGCCGGTAGCCTGTTGTCCGCATGGGGCATGTTCGCGCCGGAGAATTTGATCGGGCGGGTTCGCGAAGTGCTGGACCGTGATTCAGGAATTTATATTGCGGTGGGCGCTCGTCTGCTGGTGGGCGTGGCTTTAATATTGACCGCGCCTGTTTCTAAATTTCCTTTAATATTCAATATAATAGGCGCGTTTGCAATCGTTGCGGCCGCCGTGATCCCGTTTATCGGCCGCGCACGGCTGGTGAAAATAATCGGCTGGTTTGAGCGATTCCCAACTGCGGCCATACGTGCGTGGCTGTTATTCGGGTTCGCTTTCGGCGTGTTTCTGATTTACGGAATTTTGCCCGAACCGATTTAACGCCCTGATGCGCTATTTTGCGCCGGGCGAAAAAAAGGGCAGAGAAACTCTGCCCTTTTTGAGTCCTGCGATTAACCGGGCTTGTCTTAACCCGGATACTGGGCGATACCCGCCAATCCCCGTTCGACTTTTGTTTCCGCCTGGGCAAGCGTCTCACCGCTTTCCAGATCCAGCTTGATGAAAGCGCCGGTGAAAAAGTTGCCGACAAACGCCGATTTACTGTCGGCCGAGGTGCCGAGCGAGGCCCAACCGGGGCCCTCAGTGTTATAGGTCCGTATCGCTTTACCGTCTTCGTCGAGCGTCTCGAGGAAAAAGCCCTCGCGGAAATTCGCCTTGATGAACAGCAATGTGCCATCGGGCTGATAGGCCACGGTCATCGCCATATAGCCCGTTTCTTTCGGGTAGGTAATCAGGTCCGGCAGCTGTTCGTCGGCTTCGAGGTCATAGCGAAACAGCCGGTTTCCGAGTTCCGAGTTGTAGATCAGTGTCTTACCGTCCGGAGCCAGTGTCGATGTCGTGACACCGAGAAAGCCGGGCATGCCGCCGTGAGTTTCGGTGTTGTATTCCTGCAATAATTCACCATCCGGCGTGAATTTGAAAACATGGCCTTCGCCGTAGATATCTGTGCCCGGCATGAACGGCAGCATCGTGCCGAGCGGTCGGTCCGGCGGTGCCTTGTATTCTTCACCGACGAGGTGTTCGCCGAGGCAAATATTGCCATCGGGCAGGAAAGTAATATTTGAAAAAGACTTGTCGGCAAATTTAATATCCGGCAGCTGGTGGCCTTCCGGGCTGACCCGGATCACCTTGAACGCACAGCTGTCGAACGCCCATAGCGTGCCGTCGGGTCCGAATTTCAGGCCGCCGACGAGGTGGGTCGTGCCCTCCGTCCACAGCACCCCTTTCTCGTTAAGGTCGCTGTCGTATTGGATGATGCGGCCGTCTCCGGCATGATCGTCTTTGTCGTTGTTCAGCAGCGTCGCTCCGGCGAAAACATCGCCCTCTTCGAACGGTTGCAGCGTGGATTCCCTTGTCATTTCTTCTTCTCCGGATGAATGTAACGGGCCATTCTACAGTTCCCGTGCCAAGTGGGAAATGGTGTCTGACACCAATTTAGATAAATTGGTGTCAGACACCATTTCCTCTAGCGTCCCTTTCGTGCAGGCTGCGGTCGGAACAGAATGGCCGTGAAATCGTCGGGTTTTGACGGGCGGCCCGGGGCCTCGGTGCTCATGCGGTTCTGTGCAATTTCGGTCAGTCCGATGACGGCCTTCTCGATCGAGCCCTTGCGGATGATTTCGACGCTTTCCTCCTGCCGGACATTATCGGTCAGGCCATCGCTCGCGATTAATAATGTATCCCGCGCCGCGATCGGCAGTTCCGAGCCGATTTCAATGCGCATATCGGCCGAACCGATCACGTTAAAGATGAGATTGAGTTCGTTATGCTGAAGTGCCTCGTTTTCGTCGATCAATCCGGCTTCCATCGCGAAGCCGACCGGTGAGTGTGGCGTCGTCTGCAGTTTCACCAGCCCCCGCTGACCGCACAGCAACAATATCGAGTCGCCGACGTGGTAGGTTCGGATATAACCGGGCCCGATTTCCGCGAGTGCCAGTGTGCTGGCCGATCTGTTGCCGAGATCCAGTACGGCCTGGTTGGCGGCTTCGATCCCGTCGAGTATGGCGGTCCGAAGTTTTGTACCGGTGGTTTCGTCAATATTTAGCACCGTTGCCCCGATCGTCTCGACCGTCAGGTTGGATGCGCGCCGGGCCCCGGCCATGCCGCCGACGCCATCGGCGACGATCAGGACCAGGTAATCTTCATTGACCGGAATGACGGCGGCAGAATCTTCGTTGGGGCCGGCTTTTTCGAGATCGCCAATCGTGGATACGGCAACTTCGCCGAGGTGGGTCTGTATCAGATCGTGATGTGCATCGGCATTGCCCACGTAAAACCGTGCATCCCGCAGCTCGCTGCGGTTCACCGCGTACGTTGACGTTTTATCAGGCACGTTTCACCAGTTTGAAATGGATCTTGTTGAACGCGCGTTCCATGGTCACCGCGCTGCGGTACCGGTCGTGTGGCTTGAATTCAATGGCTTTGCGCAGCCACGCGAGTGTTTTTGGCCTGAGTTTGGCGCGAATTCGCGGATAACCGGGCGGCGGCCATTTGAACGGCCAGTCAGGCAATTGCCCGCTGAACAATTTATAAATAACCAGGCCGAGCGCAAAAACATCGGATTGGAACATTGGCCGGCCCAGCGCTTGCTCCGGCGCGAGATACCCGACCGTTCCGGAACCCGAGCCGCCTTTTACGGTGCGGGTTACGAATTTTGAAAACCCGAAGTCCGCCAACCGCAGACGGTTGTCGCCAAAAATAATGAAATTTTCCGGTTTGACGTCGCAGTGAATGATTTTTCGGCTGTGGGCATGTGCGACGGCGGCCAGCGCCTGCCGGGTCAGGTCGAGTGCAACCGTGTTCGACATACGGCGTGTCATCCGCTCGGCAAGTGTTTCGATGCCAAGTGGCATGGCGACCACAAAATAGTTGTCGATGAAGCTCGCATTTTGTATCGGCAAAACATTCGCATGCTCCATGCGCACGGAGAGGCGGGCCTCGCGGCGAAACTCATCCAGAAAATCGTCATCCATGATGGAAGGGTCCGGAATCTTGAGCGCGACCTTGATCCCGTGAATCGTATCGTAGGCCTGGTATACGGTCGCACGCGGGCCGTTCGCCAGCTTTCTTTCTATTCTGTATTTGCCGAGCTGTTGCCGTGCTCGCAGCAGTTTTTTACGGGGCACTAGTGACTATCCCTTCATCTAATGATTGGTGAAATGCGACATCCTTTAAGTCGCTACGCAGATTCTACGTCAGGCGGGGTCCCGGGACGATGGCTATCTGCGGTGAATCAATCCGGAACGTTGTTTCAATAGATAAACTGTTATCCTATGCGGCTCGGCCCGGATAATAAAAAGAAGAATTCGCCCGGTGTCAGGTTGTTTCAAGAGCAGGATGCGATGGAAAATCAGTTAAACAACGTCAATGTCGTCTCCAAGACGATCCTGCCGACGCCCGCGGACGTCCGGGCGGAGTTGCCAATGGGCGGCGTGGCCGAAGCATCCGTTTTGAAAAGTCGCGAGATCATCCGGAATATCATCGACGGGCATGACCCGCGGTTATTCGCGGTGGTCGGTCCGTGTTCGATTCATGATGTCGAGGCCGCCGCCGACTACGCTGAGCGGTTGCGCATCCTGGCAAGGGAAGTTTCCGACACGATATATCTGGTCATGCGCGTGTATTTCGAGAAGCCGCGTACGACGGTCGGGTGGAAAGGGTTAATCAATGACCCGAATATGGACGACTCGTTTCAGATCGAGAAAGGCATTCGTATCGCGCGAAAGCTTCTGCTGGACCTGGCTGAATCGGGACTGCCCGCGGCGACCGAGGCGCTGGACCCGGTTATGCCGCAGTATATGGGCGAGCTGATCAGCTGGACGGCCATTGGCGCGCGCACCACGGAGTCACAGACGCATCGCGAAATGGCCAGCGGCCTGTCGACGCCGGTGGGATTCAAGAATGGCACCGACGGTTCATTGCAGGTTGCGATCAACGCGCTTCGGTCGGCTCGTCAGCCACATCATTTTCTCGGCATCAACCAGGAGGGCCGGACGGCGGTTTTTCAAACGCGCGGTAACGCGTATGGACACATCGTGCTTCGCGGTGGCGGCGGCAGCCCGAATTATGACGCGGCTCATGTCGCCGAGACCGGCCGGGCGTTGCTCGACGCCGATTTGCCGGACCGGATCGTAATCGACTGCAGTCACGCAAACACCAACAAGAATCCGGCGGCACAGCCGCAGGTGGCGGGTGATTGTGTAGAGCAAATCGTCAACGGCAACCGGTCGATCATCGGCCTGATGCTCGAAAGCAATATCGGCGCCGGCAATCAGCCGATTCCGGCGGACCTCGCGGATCTCAAGTACGGCATCTCGGTAACGGACGGGTGCATCGATTGGGACACGACGGCCGTTGCGATCAGAGATGCGGCGGATCGATTACGTCCGGTGATCGGGGCCAGGTGACCCCACAATGTCTGGGACTTCGCGTTAGCGAAATACGATGGTCTTGGGGCCGTTCAGAAAAATTCGATGTTCGATATGCAGCTTCACGGCCTGGGCCAGCGTGAGATTCTCGACGTCACGCCCGACCGCGACAAGATCGTCAACCGTATGCGCATGGGTTACGCGCTCGACTCGTTGCTCGATGATCGGGCCCTCGTCCAGCTCCGTCGTGACGTAATGCGCCGTGGCGCCGATCAGCTTGACGCCGTGTTCGTGCGCCATCTGATAGGGTTTCGCGCCCTTGAATCCGGGCAGGAAGGAATGGTGGATATTGATGATCTTACCGGGAAACCGTGCGCATAACTTTCTGCTCAGAATCTGCATGTAGCGCGCGAGTACGATGACATCTGCTTTGGTGTCTTCGATAATTTCGAGCAGCCGCGCTTCAGCCGCGGGCTTGGCATCCGCCGTCACCGGCACATGAAAGAACGGCACGCGATGCCACTCGGCCAGGCCGGCCAGGTCCATGTGGTTTGACACGATCGCGGGTATCTCCACGGGCAATGCGCCGGTCCGGTAGCGATAGAGCAAATCGTTGATGCAGTGCTCGTGCCGGGATACGAGTATCAGGACGCGCGGCCGAATATTGCTGTCATAGACCTGCCAGTCCATCTTGAATTGATCGGCGATCGGTTCGAAACCACGCTCGAATTCAGTTCGTGAGAAGGTCTGCCCGGAGGGCGTAAACCGCGTGCGCAGGAAGAACCGGCTGGTGTCGCGGTCGCCAAAGTGACTGGATTCCTCGACGAAGTAGCCCTGATCGCGGAGATATCCGGACACTGCCGCGACGATGCCGATCGTATCGGGGCAGACGACAGTTAAGATAAACGAGTCGTTCGCTGTACTCATGCGTTGATTGTTACCGGATTTTGGCGACAATACCAACGGCCGGCACGTACAGCGACAGACAAACTCTTCGAGAATTGTTGGAGCCGAGCGACGGTCGCTCTCGGGCGTCCTGCCCTCCGCACCCCAAGGGCATTTCTTCGATCAGCCTTCGGCTGAGCTCAGGGCACGACACTTGCACGTCCATGTGCGACGGTCGCTCTCGGGCATTGCGAGTTGGTAGAATACGCGGTTCCGAATGAGGAGAGGGATAGATGGCAGATTATCGGGCGCCGGTCAAAGACATGATGTTTGTGATCAACGTACTGGCGAGACTTGATCGAATTATGAGCTTGCCGGGCTATGAAGAGGCGACGCCCGACCTGGTCGAAGCCGTTCTGGAAGAGGCTTCCCAGCTGGCGGCCGAGGTCATCGGCCCGGTCAACACGATCGGTGATGCGAAGGCTACCCGGGTCGAAGATGGCCAGGTCTTCGTCGCCAGCGAATTCAAGGCAGCCTATGAGCAATTTCGGCAAGGCGGCTGGAGCGGCGTTTCACACTCGGTCGAGGCCGGTGGCCAGGGATTGCCCTATGTTGTCGGTCTCGCCGTCGAAGAAATGTGGCAGGCTGCCAGCCTGGCCTGGTCACTGTGTCCGTTGCTGACAGAGGGCGCCGCGCGGGCCATTGAAACCCATGGTTCCGAAGCACTGAAAGCGTTGGTCCTCGAGAAAATGGTGACGGGCGAGTGGACCGGCACGATGAACCTGACCGAGTCTCAGGCCGGTTCCGATCTCGCCGCGATCAGAACGCAGGCAATTCCCGACGGTGACGGATTCCGGATTTCCGGACAGAAAATTTTTATCACTTACGGTGACCATGACATGACCGACAATGTCATTCACCTGGTATTGGCTCGCACGCCCGATGCGGCACCCGGTGTGAAGGGATTGACGTTGTTCGCGGTGCCGAAACGGCTGATCAATGCGGATGGCAGTGTCGGCGACAGAAATAATGTCAGAGCCGTGTCCGTAGAGCACAAACTGGGTATTCATGGCAGCCCGACCTGCGTCCTGGATTTCGACAACGCGTTGGGTTACGTCGTCGGTGAAATCGGCCGCGGCATTATCTGCATGTTTACCATGATGAACCATGCGCGTATCAGTGTGGGTCTCGAGGGCGTCGCAATTTCAGAACGTGCGTATCAGCAGGCGCTGGACTATGCGAAGGAGCGGGTCCAGGGCCGCGCGCCCGGTCATGATGGACCGGTCACGATCATTCAGCACGCCGACGTTCGGCGGATGCTGTTAACGATGAAGGCGCATATCGAGGCCATGCGAGCCATTGCGTATCTGACAGCGGCCCATCTGGACGCAGCCTATCGGCAGCCGGATGCCGAGGCCAGGAATCTCGCGCAGGCCCGGTTAGAGCTCATGACACCGATCGTCAAGGGCTGGTGCACGGAGATCGGCCAGATTCTGACGTCGATCGGTTTACAGGTTCACGGCGGCATGGGCTACGTCGAGGAGACGGGCGCGGCCCAGCATCTGCGTGACGCGCGCATCACGACCATCTATGAGGGTACGACCGGAATACAGGCGGCTGATCTCGTCGGTCGAAAGATTCTTCACGACGGCGGTGTGGCGTTGCGATCATTGATCGCCGAAATGCGTCAGGCTGATGATGAATTGGCCGAGCATGCGATCAATTGGCGAGCGATTCGTATCGCATTGCGTGAGGGTGTCGACGACCTGGCGCGGCCACCGATTGGCTACTTTGAGAACCACGAGCGTGACGCTGATATTCCCGGAGCGGTGTCCAACAGTTTTCTGATGTTGATCGGCACCCTTGCCGGCGGCTGGCAAATGGCGCGGGCTGCGGCCGCAGCGGCCAGGCGTATTGCCGCGGGCGACGCCGATAAATCTTTCTACGAGGCAAAAATTGTCACGGCGCGGTTTTACGCGGAGCAAATCATGCCGGTCGCCTGCAGCTATCGAAAGGCGATCGAATCCGGCAGTGAAACTATAATGGCGTTGTCTGAGGAGCAGTTCTGAAGTCGCTTTAACGACGCCTCATTAATCGCCGAGTTGCTCCGAGGTTCCGAAAAATGCCAGGACGACGAGGTCTTCCTCGATGTCGAAGAATGAGTGCTCGGTCGTGGCTTCGACAAACAGAATCGATCCGCGGCTGATGTCGTGGTTCTTGCCATCGATCCGCAGACGCGCGCGGCCCTCGATGACCACATAGACTTCATTCTCGAGATGGGGGGCCTGCATATCTTTCGCGCCGGCCGGTAATCGGTAGATCGCCGAACTCAGCGTGGGGATTCGCAGATATTCGAAGAAACGCGGCTCGTTGCCTTCGACCTTTTTCATCAGGTCGGACATCGTGAACACCTGCCAGGCGCTGCCAGTCATTGAGGATCTCCTCGCTAGTTTGAGCAGATAATGATCCGGCAAGCACGCGGCCGGTGCAACCGGATAGCGTAGGTATTCTCCGAAATCCGGCGCATGCCGAATAAATCGGGTTAATATTCGAAAATACCGTTTTCAGACTTTCAGATGGCAGGAGGAACTGATGCGCTTTAGCACCAGGCAAATTCACAGTGGGGTTGAGCCGGATCCGGTCACCGGGTCGATTCTGACGCCGATTTATCAGACCACGGCTTACGTTCAGGACTCTGTCGATCAGTATCTCGAGAAGGGTTACTCCTATTCCAGGTCCGGAAACCCGACGGTCCGGGCCCTGGAGAAGAAATTGGCGGACCTCGAGGGCGGCGCGGATTGCACGTGTTACGGAACAGGCATGGCCGCTATCAATACCGTGTTACTGGCTTTTTTGAATGCCGGAGAACACGCGGTACTGTCGGAAGTCATCTATGGTGGGACCTATCGCCTTTGCGAGCAGATTTACAAGCGATTCGGCGTCGAATTTCAGTTTTCGTCGATACCTCGAACTCTGAAATCGTTCGTGACAGCCTGCGGGACAATACCCGTCTGATTCTGACCGAGACGCCGGGAAATCCAACGCTGAAGCTGGCCGATATTCAGGCGATCTCGCAGATTTCGAGTGACAACGGGATCTTGCATGCGGTCGACAACACGTTTCTGACCCCTTATTTCCAGCGCCCGCTCGAACTCGGCGCCGATCTCGTTATCCATAGCACGACCAAGTATATGGATGGCCACAACGCCACGGTCGGCGGCGCGGTCGTGGCCGGATCCCTAGAGCTCGATGAGTCATTGCGCTTTATTCAGAATGCGACCGGCACGATCATGTCTCCGCAGGTGGCCTGGCTAACGTTGCAGGGAAGCAAGACCTTGTCGGTACGCATGGACCGACAGTCCGCGAACGCAATGAAAATCGCGAAATTTCTGGAGGCCCATCCGGCGGTCGAGCGTGTCGGATATCCGGGTCTCGAGTCATTTCCTCAGCATGAACTCGCTGCGAAGCAGGCCAGCGGGTTTGGCGCGATGGTCTGGTTCGAAGTGCGTGGTGGCGCCGACGCTGGCCGCGCCCTGATGGATCGGGTCGAACTCTGGAGCCTGGCTGAAAGCCTGGGGTCCGTGGAATCCCTGGTTACGCATCCGGCCAGCATGACGCATTCGGATGTCGATGCGGCGGCACGGCTGCGCGTGGGCATCAGCGAGGGGCTGGTCCGGTTGTCGGTCGGTCTTGAGGATGCAGACGATCTGATCGAAGCACTTGAAGCAGTCCTGGAGTAATGATTCGATCGTCCGGCGGCGACTCGGCGAGCGTTTCATGCGGTGGTATACGTAATTTCCGCAAGAACGATTGAAAATATATTTTTCATCCCCATATCTCTGAACAAGCAGGCGCCTGGTCGCGCTGCACTAAACATTGAGGAGAGATGAAATGACTTTAGTAAGTTGGAGTCCATTCAGGGAATTTGAAGATCTATTCAGCCGCTACAACCGGTCAGGTGGCAACCGGCTTTTGCCCGGAGAGGATAAACAGGAACGAGCGATCGCCGATTGGCGGCCGGCCGCGGACATATCGGAAACCGGCAAGGAATATGTGATCAAGGCGGAACTGCCGGCCGTAAAAAAGGAAGACGTCGATGTGACCGTGCATGACGGCATCATTACGATCAAGGGCGAGCGCCGATTCGAAAAATCAGACGAGGATGAGAAACAGCATCGAGTCGAGTCGTTTTACGGGAGTTTCTCGCGCAGCTTTAGTTTGCCGGCGGATGTTGACGAATCTGCAATCTCGGCTGAAAGCAAGGACGGTATTTTGCAGGTGCATTTGCCGAAGACCGAGGTTGTGCAGCCCAAGCCGATCGACATTAAGGTCAGTTAAAAAGCGCGCTGGCAGGTCAGGCAGGTAAAGAATAAGGGGGGCAGTGATGCCCCCCTTTTGTGTTCATTCGGATTTTAGTTCGAAGCGCTCAGATGCGCGCGCAGCGGGCCAGGATTTCGTCCAGGAACTCGGCCTGAATTCGCTGCCACTCCATCTTCAGCCAGGGCGTGAACCGGCTGCCGTCTTCGGCGATTTCGCGGGTCAGCTCATCGGGGTCGACATATCGCCAGTCGGCAATTTCATCGGGGTGAGCGATGACGCCGTCATCGGTGTAACCCGCGAAGACGTGACAGAATTCGTTTTCCGCACCCAGTTCACCGAAGTTAGCCTGATATTGGAATTTGTACAGAAAATCCAGTTCGCATTGCAGGTTAAGTTCTTCGCGCAGACGCCGCCGTCCGGCATCCTCGACTTCTTCCGCTTCGCGCGGATGACTGCAGCAGCTGTTGGACCAGTACAGCGGCCAGAGTGGTTTCTGCTCGCTGCGCTGCTGGAGCAAAACCTTAGCTTCGCGATTAAAAATGAATACTGAAAACGCGCGATGAAGGAGTCCATTGCCCTGATGGCACTCGGATTTCGCACGGAAACCGATTTGCTCGTCCGTATCGTCGACGAGGATCAAAGATTCGGTCGGACTGGATACCTGTTGATGAACAGCGCTCACTAACTGTCTCCCCCTGAAATCACCATGGCATGGAATCCTTGTCTTTCCATCGCGCCCTGGACCTCTTCGGCATTCCCATCGCATAGCGCGATAACGGCGCCGCCGCCGCCGCCGCCCGTGAGCTTGGCCCCTAAAGCCCCGGTGCGCCGGGCGATACCTATCAACCTTTCAATTTCGGGTGTTGAAACCTGCAATGCATTCAACAATCCCTGGCAGACATTCATCAGCTCGCCCAATGTCGCGATGTCATTATCCTGCAATGCGGACACGGCCTGCAGGACCAATGCATCGATGTCATCAAATATTTTCTCATAGAGTTTCGGCTTACGTTGGCGCGCTTCGCGGACGCGCTGCACCGTTTTAGCCGTAAGCCCTTCTGTTCTGGTCATGCCCAGTACGATCGACAGCGGTTCCGGTATGATCAGCGGCTCAACGAGGGGTGGTGTCCCCTTCCTGAATACCAGCGGCTGACCATACGTCGCGACGGTATTGTCTATTCCGCTCGGTTGCCCGTGGGCAATTTTCTCGGACAGGAATGCGAGATCGTTGACCTTCTCATCCGAAAGCCCGAGGCCATAATGTTTGTCTAATGCGCGGACGATTGCGACGGCGAGCGCGGCTGAGCCGCCCATGCCCATGCCTCTGGGCACATCAGGGAAGACTTCGATCCGCATACCCCGATCGCTGAGGCCCAGCTCGTCGATAATCGCACCGGCGGCATTCTCAAATGAACGTCTTTGCTCGGGTGGCTTCGCAAGCTGGTATTCGATGCCCCAGCGCGGGATCAGGAGCTCCATGCCCTTATCGCAATCTTCGACGACTGCACGCATTGTCAGTGGGAGCGGTACCGCGATCGCATGTCGTCCATAAACAACAGAGTGTTCGCCCAATAATATGACCTTGCCGTAACCGACCCCTGTTTCCCCATCAGTCAGATGTGGAACGGGTTTGCCCGGGGAGGCCTCACTCCGAATATCGCCCAGAATCTGTTCCGCCTTCCAAACCTTGATTTCTCCGCTGCGAACCAGGCGTTCCAGGGTTTCATCAAATAAATTAGCCGGCGCTCCGGCCGCTTTCACAACGCTGCGGGCGTGCAGTGTCATGTGCCCGGTTTGTATTCCGTCCGTTGCCAGCGCGCGAAGCGCCGCAAAATTTTGTGCCAGACCGACAGCGGCCATGACTTCGGCTAATTCTGTCGCAGACTTGACGCCCATCATGCGTAAATTTATGGCGACGCCCGGATTCGATTCGAGCGGGCCGCCGACAATGCCGACTTTCAACGGAAGTTCGATCCGTCCGCGAAGATTTCCATCTTCGTCTTTCCACCAATTTGACAAGGCGCTGTAACGTCCGTGTCGCGACGCGTAGGCGTGCGCCCCGGCCTCGATGGCACGCCAGTCGTTGCCTGTCGCCAGGGCCACGGCATCGATGCCATTCATGATGCCTTTGTTATGCGTTGTCGCACGGTACGAATCGACCTGTGCGAAATCGGATGCGATGATAATGCCGTCGCGGACTCGCTCTCCTGCGTAGCCTTTTCCGGCGAGCGCGTCCGTCGACAGGATTACTTCGGCGGTGGCCAATGCCCGGTCGGCCAGGTTAGACAGGATACGCAAAAACACCTGCCCTTCCGTGATTGACTCGACCAGCGATGCGACGCCTTCACACATTCCATTGACGATATTCGCGCCCATTGCGTCCCGCGTATCGACAAGCAGGTGGATCACGAGCATCTCGCCGTCCATCGAGATCATCGGGTAGCTTCGGACTTCCAGATCCACGGCCCCACCACCGCGCGCGACCATGCGCGGATGGAAACTATTGGCCAGGTCCAGAATCTCCTGTTTTCGCTCCAGCACGGTTGCCTTGGCGCGGGTCATGTCGGGGACATCGATGACCTGAATCTGGCCGACGAGAATGGGGTCGGTGGAGGTTGTTGTGTAGCCGCCCGACGTGCGCGCCATTTTCGCAGCGGCGCTGAGCGCCGCGACGATTGACGGTTCTTCAACGACCAGTGGAACGACATATTCCTGGCTATTGATCAGAAAGTTCAGACCGAGGCCAATTGGCATTCCGAGTATGCCGATGACGTTTTCGATCATCTTGTCCGCAGCGCCGAGGCCCAGCGTGGTTTCGCCCGATACCAGGCTTTCGAAATCGTGATCGGTCAACAGTCCGCGATCATGAACCGCGCGGACACGCTCATCGACAGTCATCTTGTAAAAATGTGGGATTCTTGATCCGGCCATAATTGACTCCGTAACCATCAAAAAGGTCAGAAAGCTGCATCTTTGATGTGTTGCATGCAGGCAACGCGCGCGGGACGAAAGGTAACAGGATTCCGGTTATCATGCCACGCCTGCGCAAAGGCTCGCCAATGAAGCGGGTCCCGGATGCAATAAAAAGACACCGATGCGAAAATCGCATAGTTAAATGGCGGCGGTCCCCCGGTTTAACCAGCGTCAATGAGGATCCTGATTTATGGAGAAAGTCTGGCTGGACCAATATCCCGAAGGGGTTCCACCCACTCTGACGCTGGACTCGCAGGAATCCCTGGTGGATATCTTCGAATCAGCCTGTGAACGATTCGCATCGCTGCCAGCGTATTCAAATTTCGGACGCACTATGACCTATGCTCAACTGGATAACTTGAGTGCGCGGTTTGCCGGTTATTTGCAGACGGAAGCCGGATTAAAGCGTGGCGACCGGGTCGCGATCATGATGCCGAATCTTCTGCAATACCCGGTTGCCCTGTTCGGAATTCTGCGCGCCGGGATGGTCATCGTAAATGTTAATCCGCTCTACACTTCGCGTGAACTGGAGCACCAGCTCAACGACTCGGGCGCCAACGGGATCGTCATCGCTGCAAATAGCGCCGCGACCCTGGCTGAGATCATCGGCAAAACCGATATCGAGCGGGTTGTCGTTACTGAAATAGGTGATTTGCTCGGATTCGGGCGTCGGACGTTGGTAAATTTCGTGGTGCGCTATCTGAAGCGGATGGTGCCGCCTTATGAATTGAAAGGAGCGACGTCATTTCGTTCTGCGCTCATGACGGCGAGGAATGCGTTCAGGCGGGAAACGATGGTGGGTTCGGATCTCGCCTGTCTTCAATATACGGGCGGCACGACCGGTCGCGCAAAAGGCGCGATGTTGAGTCATGGCAACCTTGTAGCCAATGTCCGGCAAGTGAATACCTGGTTCGGCAGCGTCGTCGAAGAGGGCAAGGAAATTATTATCACTGCGTTGCCGCTGTATCACGTCTACGCGTTGACCTGTAATTGTTTGTGTTACCTGCGCCTCGGCGCCCACAACATATTAATCACGGATCCGCGGGATACGGCGGGATTCGTCAAAGAACTCAAGAAATGGCGTTTTACCGCGATTACCGGAGTCAACACTTTATATCAGAGTCTGGTCAATCACCGGCCTTTCGCGGATGTGGATGTTTCGGCCCTGAAATTGGCTTCTGCCGGGGGTATGGCGGCCCGGAAAGATACCGCGACACAATGGTTCGAGATGACCGGGATCGAAATTCTGGAAGGCTACGGTCTGTCCGAAACATCACCGGTCGTGACCTCCAACCCACCAGATCTGCACGGATTTAACGGCAGCATTGGCTTGCCGTTGCCGAACACCGAAATTTCGTTGCGCAACGATCAGGGCGAAGAAGTGCCCGCGGGTGAGCCGGGCGAGCTGTGCGTTCGGGGGCCGCAGGTCATGGCCGGCTATTGGAATGACCCGGAGGCGACGGCCAATGCAAAAACCGCGGACGGATTTTTGAAAACCGGTGATATCGCGACGGTGGACGAAAAGGGATTTTTCCGCATCGTCGATCGAAAGAAAGACATGATTATCGTGTCGGGTTTTAACGTCTACCCGAATGAGGTCGAAGAGGTTGTGACACTGCATCCCGATGTTATCGAGGCCGCTTGTGTCGGCGTTCGAGGTCAAAATGATCGCGAAGTGGTAAAAGTTTTTGTCGTCGCCAGGCCGGGTGCAATGCTCACGACTCAGGATATAAAAGAATATTGCCGGGAGAACCTTGCCGCCTATAAGGTGCCCAAGCTCGTCGAGTTCAGGTACGAGCTTCCGAAGTCTGCCGTGGGAAAGATTTTGCGCCGTGAACTGCGCGATGGGGGCAAGGGGTCTGAAGAGTCGAAGGTGTCTGACACCAATAATTCCTGACCCCGGTCAGGAATTACTGGTGTCTGACACCGTGTACTCCTGGTTTTTCTTGCGCCCGGAAATATCCTGTTCAACGGCCGTCCAGTGATCGGGATGGATCCAGGTCGTCACGAAATTTTCCTGTTCGATCGTGGCAAGCCTTTCGTGCGCCGATCGTTTCTGGGACGACGCCAACGACTTGTAGCCTCGTAGCACCTGGCTGCTTCGTTGCAGATAGAGTTGCAGAAAATCGTTCAGGCATTCGGTCAGACCCTGTTCGGGTTCACAGAGCCGGTTGATCATGCCCAGTTCGAGTGCCTCCCGCGCGGACAATCGTCTTGCGGTAATCAGCAGGTCCAAAGCGATTTGCGGGCCCACTGTCGCAACCAGGTCGATGCCGCCACCCCAGGCTGTCGTGACGTTGAGTTGGCCCTGGAGGAACCCGATTTCGGCATTCGGTGCGGCAACGCGCAGGTCACAAGCCATGGCCAGTTCTGCACCGCCGCCAAGGGCCAAACCGTTTAACCCGGCGACGACAGGTAACGGAAACGAGCGAACCGCATCCAGCGCGGCGCGGCCTCGCTTCGACATCACTTCGGCGTCTTCACGTGAGCGAACCGCATTCAGCTCTTGCAAATCGCCACCGGCGGCGAAACAGCGATCTCCGGAAGCCGTGATCACGGCGCATTTCAGATCAGAGTCCTCGGCGTTGGATGAAAGTACCGTTCCAAGCTCGTCCAACAGATCCATTTTTAGCGCATTACGTTTTTCCGGCCGATTGATCGTCAGCCGGAGCACCTGGTCCGATAGATCAACGAGAAGATGATCTTCAGGCACGCTATGCGCTCACTCCGGGTTTATTAAAAGTAAACTCGCATGATGCACTCGGCGACGCAGGCCGGGCGCTCCTGATCCTTGATTTCAACCGAGTACTGTTCAGTCAATTGCAGGCTGTTTTTGACTTCTTCGGCGCCGATCAACGTGCAATGGGCGCGAATCTTACTGCCGACCTTGACGGCGTTCGTAAAGCGCAGCTTGTTCAGGCCATAGTTAATGACATTCGTAACGCCAGGGGAACAGGGGTTCGTCAGCATCGACGAGCCCGCGCAGCACGGGATACAAAGACAAAATCAGGTAGCCATGTGCTATTGGTTTGCCATACGGCGATTCTGCGGCCGCCCGCTTCTGATCGACATGAATCCATTGCTTGTCGCCCGTGGCGTTGGCGAATTGATCAATCAATTCCTGGGTCACGGTCATCCAGTCGCTGACGTGGATTTCTTCCCCGATCTTGGCTTCGAGTTCAGTCAGGACGTCGGATAGCGCCATGATAATTTTCCTTTGTTTTGGTGGCTCAGGCTTCTTCGGATGCTAGCAGATCGTCTCGACCGGTGACGAGCGCTTCTTGCTGTGGGTATTTGATGCGCACGTATAAGGCGGCCGCCATGACGAGAAAATTCGCCGCACCCATCAGAAGAAATGGGCGCGCCGGGCTTCCAGAAATCGAACAGCAAACCGCCGCCCAGTGATCCGATCATCGTGCCGATGGCGCCGCAAAAACTCCACACACCGAGCGTGGCTCCGGTGATTTTCGGATCTGCTTCCTGGCCCATTAAAGTCGCGCCGGCGAGGATGGCACTGACCTGGCCAATGCCCAGAACAAATGCGATCGCCATTGATGAATTTCCGTACGGCGTGTCCTGCAGACCGAACATAATATAACCCACCGATGCGAGTCCCATGCCGATCACGAGCGCCGTGACTCGATTAATTCGATCGTTCATGATGCCGATCACCGGCGAGACGATCAGTGCCGCAGTCTGGATCATGGCAAACACAATCGTCGCCTTCGCGAGGCCTTCGGCCGCGGTCATGCCCTGTGCCATGGCTGCCTGCGTGCCCCACAGCGAGACATAGGTGCCGATGACGACAACGTCCCCGCGGGCCGCGAAGGCCGCGGCATAGGAGACAGCAATTCGCGGATTCCTGGCTGCGCCGAATCCCTGCCCAAGAAGGCGCAGAAAGGGCTGCTTGTCCGGGTTGGCGCTGCCGCGGTCGTTTCCTCTCAGCCCGATCATGACGATGATCCCACTCACAACACATGCGGCGCCGACCAGAGCCATCGCGAGGCGGCCGGCCGCGATCGGGCCGTATCCGGCTGCCGTCAGCCAGGCGGGCAGATTGCCGCCGACGTAGGTCAGTAGCAGGATACCCAGTCCGTTCAGCACTGCGGCAGCCGCGACTAGTTTTCCGCGTGATTTTTCCTGCGGGAAGTCAACGAGCGCCGCCGAATAGGTCACCACGATCCCTGTCGCGCCGAGTGCGTAGATGCACCGAATCAGGCTCAGCCCCAATGTCGAGGTCGCAAACGGATAGGCCATGAGTCCGACAGCGGTCAGCAAGTAGGCTGCGCCGAGCAATCGCCGTCGCCCGATACGATCGGACAATGCGCCGAGCGGGCTGACCAGAACGAGGACGATGATCTCGTGCAGGATCGCGAGGTAGCCCGCTGATTGAACCCTGCTGTTCCTGGGGCACGCCCAGCATTTCCGACAGAATGTACGGCTGAACGAAATTGATGACGACGAGAAACGGTATTCCGGTCAGGCATGCAAACAAAAGCGTCCAGCCGTTGAGTTTCGTATAGCCCGGCTGGAGCCAGATATATCCTAGCCTGATCCCGCTGGAATCTGTGGTCATCAATTTACCCCTCACGGCGGCCTTCAGAGGGCTGCCGCTAAGTTATGTTTACGATGGTGATTGTTTATTCGTTGCCCCTGGCCGATCAGATTACGGCCCCAGGACCCCGGCGGAAACAGTGTATTACAGCCACATAGGCCGCGTACGCACGATTGTGGCTGCTGCCCGCCTTGAGGTTTTCGCCATCGGATTGAACTTAAGACGGGTTTTGGGCCTCAAAAATACAGGCATGGGTGTCGTCGCCGACGATATAATACGGAGACAGGCGTCGGCCGCATATACAAGGTATGAATTCCAGAGAATTCGAACTCCCCGGGCATGATTAAGATTAATTTTTGTTGGACAGCAATTCCCAGGTCTTTGGCCAAGACCCTGACCAAGACTTCGACCACGACTCTGGGCAAAATTCTGGCTGGGGTGATGGCCATTATTTTGGTCTCACTCCTGTCCGGGTGTAGTACGAGCCTGCAGCAGCCGCCGTCATCCGCGAGCGGTTCCAGTGGATCGAGCAGCGGCTCCAGTGGTTCATCTTCCCCCATCGCAGGCCGGAGGCGGCTCCGCGGGTCAGGCTAGTTCAGGTTCTCAGGATCAGGCCAACAGGGTTCAGCCCAGGCGGGCGGCGAACAGGCCGGGTCGAGCGGGTCGACCGACAGCGGATCTCAGGGTGGTCAAAGCGGTAGCCAAAGCGGCGGACCGACGGGTGCGGGCTTCGGGCGATACGGGCAGCTCCCCAGTCGTCCGGGTCGCGCGCCGGCAGCGCCGGGAATCAGGGCGATCTCGAAGGCGTATTCGACGAGTCCCTCGGGGACTTCGACAACGACATGGGGCGCGAGCAGGCCGGCATGGCGTCATCGGGACAAGGCTCCGGCCAGGCCGCCCAGCGGCAAGAATCCAGCGATGCCGGGTCAGTCAGGGATTCGGCGGGGCGCCAGGGCGGAAGGAGCCCGTCGGGCGGCGGTGTCGCAGCTGCCGGGGGAATGGCCAGCACTTCGGGCACCAGCGGTATGTCGGGCGGTGCCGGCGGCGCGGAGTCGGGGCAGATGCCCTCCGGTACCGAGAGTGCCGAGGAGGCCGGCGAAGGGCAGGATAAAGTGACCAGCGGTCTGGGCGGTGGTGATGTCGAGGCGTCAGAGAGGACTCCGGCGGGGTCGCCATGATACCGGAAGATATACCGCTGGACGGAAGCGCCGAGGATCAGGTTGCACGGCAAATTCGCGAAGCCGCGATGGCGGAAACGGACCCCGCAATCCGGGCCGCGTTATGGGACGAATATCGTAAGCACACAGGTTTGAAGTAGCTCAGCAGATGTCGGTAACACCTATAGATCAGTTACGTAGAAAAAAGCCCGCCGGGCGACAAATAATCGGCGCGGCCTGGATTTTGGTCCTGGCTACCCTGACTGTCGGCTGTGCGCCGGCACGGCAGATTAAGTACGACTCTGTCGAAGTGGTGCAGGCCGAGACCGAAATTTCCGAACTGGCTTTGCTCGATGTCGGAATCCTGGTTTTTGATCCGGGCGTCGACGAGGATCAGGAGCTGCCGAAGGGCTTCGTGTTTCCCGATGTTCGGCGGGCCGAAGCGAGATACATGCCTTACCATTTGAAAAAAACACTTGAAGGGACGGGTCTGTGGGGCTCTGTCTGGGTGTTGCCGGAGCGCTCTGAAGCGGTGGACCTGTTGATCTGGGGACGCGTTGATCATTCAGACGGCCTCGAAGTCGAATTGCGCATCGCCGCCTGGGATTCGACGGGCCGGGAATGGCTGAATAAGATCTACAAGACCAGGATACCCGAGAAGGCCTATTCGAAGTATCGGGACCTGACTCAGGACCCTTATCAAAATGTATATAACGAAATTGCGAATGACCTGATCGCCGAGCGCCAGCGTCTCGCCGATAAACAGTTACAGACAATTCGTAATATCACCGAGCTGCGTTTTGCCGCCGAGCTTGTCCCGACCGCATTTGGTGAGCACCTGGAAGAGGACGATGGACAGTATCGAATTCTTCGTCTCCCGGCCGCGGACGATCCTATGGTCATGCGCATGCGTGCGGTGCGTGAGCGTGAATATACTTTTGTCGATACGCTCAATGAATATTACGCCAGTCTTTATTATGAGCTCGGGCAACCTTATGAGGACTGGCGCAAGATGTCGCGCGAGGAAACGATCAATTATAAAGAGTTAAAGCGTTCCGCACGTATGCGTCAGTTGCTGGGGCTCGCGGCCATACTCGGCGCGGTGGCCTACGAGGCCAATGGTGGTGGGAATTCCGCGATTACGAACGTCTCCATTTTGGGTGGCATTGAAGGTCTCCGCAGCGGTTTCGGCAAGTCATCGGAAGCGAATCTGCACGGTGAATCCATAAAAGAACTCGGGGCCTCTTTTGATTCCGAGGCCGAGCCGTTGGTCGTGGAGATAGAAGGGCAGACCCGCCGCCTGACCGGAACGGTCGACGAAAAATACCGCGAGTGGCGCCGCCTGCTTCGCGAAATATATGCATCGGAAACTGGTTTCATCTCACAGACTGATCCTGTTCAGGATGGTCAGCAGATCTCTTTCGACTGATCGAAGATAGCATGCAAGGTCTGGTTGCCGGGCTGACCTTAGCCGAACGTTTTACACTCATCCGTCAACTGGGCAAGGGCGGCATGGGCGAAATCTGGCTCGCCGACGATCGACAGCTCCAGGAGCAGGTCGCGTTAAAGCTCCTTACTTCAGGCGATCATCAGTCTGACGCATTCGTCAATTTATTGCGCCAGGAGTGTCGCAAAGCTCGCGGCCTGGTCCATCCGAATATTGTCAGAGTCTACGACTTCCATGCTGTTGAGTCAGAAGACGGCGAACAGTTTTTCATCTCCATGCAATACATTGATGGGGTCACGCTGGTTAATTCGCGTGGCGCGGAATTTCAGGTGATTACCGATCGGGTATTGATGGTGTGCGATGCGTTGGAGTACGCGCATCGGGCAGGAATCATTCATCGTGATATTAAAGCGTCGAATGTATTGTGCGATCGAAACAACGCGTGTTACCTGACCGATTTCGGCATTGCGACTGCGCGGGCGGATGACGATAAGCTTGCGGATTTGCGCGGCGGAGGCTCTTTGCCGAGCATGAGTCCGCAGCAGGTGGCGGGCGCGCCGGCCACCGTTGCCGATGACATTTACTCGCTTGGCGCGCTGCTTTACGAGTTGTTGTCGGGTCAGCCTCTTTTTCATCCGGGGGTGACGCCGGAGCGGATTCGTTCCGAGGAGCCCGCACGGTTAACGCTTGATGGCGCCGGGCAGGGGATCCCGAAACCGTTGGTATTGGTCGTTCGGGCGATGCTGGACAAGTCGCCGGAGCGCCGGCCGGCCGGCGTGGGTGCCGTGCGCGCCGTGCTCGAGGAGGTCAAGGCCGACTATCCGCCGACACTGCGTCCCGATCTGACCGCGGAAAAGACCGGGGAAGAACAAGTGATCCGGCCGGTCGCCCGCCGGACCCGGCTCGAAAGCAGGCGGCCTGATACAACGCGACCCGCGGTATCTGGACGGCCCCGCGCCGAAAAAAAGGGGCATTCCGCACGTTGGGTATACGGGGGCTTGGGTGTACTGCTATTTGTCGCTTTAGGCGTCATATTTTTTTTGCCGGGGATCGTTCGGGAGCGCGGGCCACTCCTTTCGGAGCCCAGCCGAAAAACCGCCGGCCGAGGCGCCCGCCGGTCCCGCCGGGCCGGACCCCGGGCGAGTCACTTGCCCAGCGCCAGATTGCTGATGAAGCACTCGGGGAACTGCTGATCGTCGACGACCGGCTGCGCGCGGCCGGCGTCGATTTGTGGGGCGGAAACCGTTGGGTCGACGCGCGAACACTGACGGAGGCCGGTGATGAAAGCTATCGCGACCGCGATTACGCCGGCGCGTTGCAGAGCTATAGACAGGCATTGACCGGCATGGAGCTTATCGAGCTGCGGATTCCCGAAACTCTGGCGTCACATCTGCGCGACGGTGCGGCGGCTTTCGAGGCCGGAAACCAGCAGGAGGCGATCAGGAATTTTGAAATCGCGATTGCCATCGAGGGTGGTAACGCAGTGGCGCGTGCCGGGCTCGAACGGGCAATGCATCTCGATCGGGTGTTGGCGCTCATGAGTCAGGCCGTGGACCTGGAACAGTCCGGCCAGCCGGAACAGGCACGGGCACTTTATAAAGAGGTGCTGGCCCTGGACCGCGCCTGGCAGCCGGCACAGGATGGATTTGGCCGCACCGGGACCGTCCTGGCCCGGACCGCATATGAAACCCAAATGGCGGCCGGCTTCAGCGCAATCGCAGCTGAGGATTACTCACGCGCCCGCAGCGCGTTTCGCGCGGCGCTCGATACGCGGCCTGGAGACGCCGATGCATCGACGGCGTTAACACAAGTTGATACCGAGGAGCGATTGCAGAAAATTATCGATATTCAGAAAGTGGCATTGGCGGCTGAGCAGCAGGAGAAATGGACGGTGGCCGTGGAGCAGTATGAAGCTATTCTGCGGATCGACCAGACAGTGGCTTCCGCTCAGGACAATCTGAAACACAGTCGCGGGCGTGTCGAACTCGGTGATCAGCTGGATTACGAGATCGGTCACGCCGACCGGTTCAACGACGATCAGGCCGCGCAGGCCGCAAGCCAACTCCTCGAGCGTGCCCGGTCTATCCAGCAGCCCGGGCCTGTCTTGTCGGTGCAGATCGCGAAATTGACGGTGCTGTTAAGAGTCGCGGCCATTCCTGTGCCGGTGGAATTCCGGTCCGACGATCTCACGGAGGTTGTAATATACAAAGTGGGGAGACTGGGAACTTTTTTGAACAGGACTTTAGACCTCAAGCCCGGAAGTTACGTCGCGGTCGGCAGCCGGGAAGGCTATCGAGACGTGCGGCGGAACTTTCGTATTGCGGCTGATGGCGGCAGGCAGTCGATCATTTTAATCTGTGAGGAACCGATTTAGTCCGTGCCGAGTCGTTCGATCAAAATTGTCGATCCGGGCGGCACGCATTCCGTCGTTGAGGATAGATTACCGCTAAAGCTCGGTAGTGCATCGACCGCTGATATACGCGTTGCAGGGGCGGTTTCGGATAGCGCTTACGCACTGATCGATTTACTGGATGACCGGCCGTTTATTCAGCCTGTCGGAGAACCCCTGCCCGGCAATCCCACGATTGCGGTAAACGGTGACCTGATCACGTCGACGCGGTGGCTGGAAACAGGGGACATCATTACTGTCGGCGGCACCACAATCGCGTGCGAATTTGATACCGAAACGCTGCACTTCTCGGTGTCTTATGAGACCGTGGAATATGAAACACTGCCGCCGGTTATCGGCGAGGCAGACAGCGAGCCTGATGCCCAATCAGCGCCGATCAGGCCGGTGCGAAGAAACGCACACACCAGAGCGCCGGCTCAGATAAAAAGCCGCCGGCGCGCCTGGATAGTCGGTTATGGGGCACTGGCCTTGTTGACGCTGGCCGCATTTTATTTGTTTACCGCTACCGCTGTATTAATAGAGATCGATCCGCCCGATGCACGCATCCGGATTGTGGGCGGATTGCTGAAGTTGCAGTTTGGTGGGCGGTATCTGCTGCGTCCGGGATCCTATCGAGTCATTCTTTCCGCCGAAGGCTATGAAGATTCACGTGAAGAAATCGAGGTCGAAGATACCGACAGCCAGGATTTCGAAATCGTCATGCGCAAATTGCCTGGACGCCTGGCGGTCAGTATTCAGGATGCCATCGAGGCCGCGCTCTGGATCGACGAAGGCGAAATGGGCGTGATCCCCGGGGGTGAGATTTCGCTGGCGCCAGGCCCTCACACGATCCGGATCACCGCTGATCGGTTTCTCGCGTTCGAGGGATCCGTTGAAATAGAGGGCCGTGACCAATTGCAAATTTTGGCGGTGGAATTGACCCCGGGATGGGCGGATACGGCAGTCGTAACCCTCCCCGCAGGTGCGACGATTTATGTCGATGAAGAGGAAGTGGGCGAAACGCCCGCGACGATTCAGTTGATGGCGGGCGTGCATGAGGTGACCGTGCGCAAAGAGGGGTTCAAGAGCTGGCGGCAGTACGTGACCGCGGTGGCGAACGAGCCGCAGGTTCTGCCGGAGATCGCATTGGCGGAAGCGGACAGCCTGTTGACAGTCATCAGCGTGCCCACAGCGGCGGCGGTCAGCATCGACGGCCGTTATCGCGGAACGACGCCTGTCGATGCGGAGCTGGCGCCGGGCAAAACCTATCAGGTCATCATTTCCAAGCCCGGGTTTGCGACGGTCAGTCGCAGTATCACGATGGACTCGAGACGCGGTAAAACGCTTCGGCTGGAACTCGAGGAGCGCTCCGGCGTCGTAACGATCGTCACCACGCCTGCGGATGCGGAACTTTATATTGATGGACAGTTGCGCGGTTCGGCGGGGCAGACCTTGTCGCTTCCAGCCAGACCACACCAGGTAGAGATTCGCAAGGCGGGATTCGAGTCGTTTCAGACGGAAATCACTCCCAAGCCCGGGCTGCCGGAGACGTTGAATGTCAGGTTGCTGACACCGGAGCAGGCCGTGCTTGCCGCGACTCCAAGAATCATTACCAACGGTCAGGGGCTGAAATTATTGCTGGTCGACCCCGGCGAACTGGAAATGGGTGCGCCCCGCCGCCAACAGGGCCGGGGCGCCAATGAGGCGCAGCACAGGGTCCGGCTGACACGGTCGTTTTACATCGGAACCCATGAAGTTACGAACCGCCAGTACCGCGAATACAATGCCAAACACACGTCCGGGTCCGAGAAGTACCGGCAACTGGCCGATGCTGAGCACCCGGCTGTCATGATGAGTTGGGAGGATGCGACCGGGTACTGCAACTGGCTCAGCCACAAGGAATCCCTGCCGCCTGCCTACGTCTGGGATGACGGTGAGATCGTCCTCGCTTCGCCGCCGACAACCGGCTATCGATTACCGACCGAGGCGGAGTGGGCCTGGGCCGCACGTTATAACGGCGGTGGGGGGCATCAGAAATACCCCTGGGGGAACAAGATGCCGCCGGCCAGGAAATCGGGTAACTACGCCGATTTGTCGGCACGCAGTATCCTTGCGCAGGTGATCGGCGACTACAACGACGGATTTCCGATCACTTCGCCGGTTGGACACTTTGCCCCGAGTCCGATAGGCCTGTTCGACATAGGCGGCAATGTGGCAGAGTGGGTCAACGATTATTATGGCGTGAATTTCAATTCGGCCGGTGTGGAGATCGATCCGGTCGGACCTTCGGAGGGGCAGTATCATGTGATTCGCGGGTCAGGGTGGCGGCACGCGAGTATTGGTGAATTGCGCTTTGCACATCGGGAATGGGGCAGCCGTGGCCGGCTGGACGTCGGTTTTCGGATTGCGAGATACGCTGATGAGCCGGAATAGCAGGGGTGTAATATGAAATTATTCAAAATAATTTTGTTGCTCACGGCCGGACTGGGGACAGCGTGGGGCCAAGGCGATCAACCCGAGGTCGATCAACCCGCGGTCGATCAACCCGGGGTCGAGCAACTCAGCCAGGAAGAACTCGATGCCGAAATGCGGCGAATGGAGGAGGCTCTGAATGAATCGGGTCTGGGTGAATCGGATGAGATCAGGGAATTTATTCCGACCAAACCCCTGTCCGCCGATTTGCCGATCGCTCTGCCATCTGATATTTGATGCCCGGGGTTCTGTTTCTCTATCGGAAAATTACGAGATATCGTCAGTATGAAAAAGAGTTTTTCAACGGAATTCGTGTTTCAGGTTTTTTCGCTGGTTATTGCGATCATTGTCATTCACGCGATCTATGTCGGCGTTATTCGACCGAACGCGGCGGCGGCTCTGGAAGAGCAGCGAATTCAAATCGCCGAGGACCCGGAATTTGTTGCCGAGCGTTCGGTTTTCGTCCTCGTGAAGGATTTCGAGCAGGAAGCCTGCTTTATCATGATGCTGTGGGCCATGGCTATCATGGGTTACAAGGCCTATTACGCGAATCGCGAGCGTGAATTGCTGGACCATGATCTCGTACCGATTGCGGAAGGGGTCAGGGTGCTTCCGGAGGACAGCCGGGAATATTCGCGTCAGCTGCAGACCTTGCCGGAGTCCGAGCGGTCACTGCTTTTGCCCCGAGCGTTATTGAGCGCCCTGCAGCGGTTTGGGGCCACACGGAATATTCAGGACGTGTCTTCGTCGACGCATACCTTGATGAACCTGGAAGCCGATCGGCTCGAGTCTGAACTGTCGATGATTCGTTATATTGCCTGGGCAATTCCGTCGATCGGGTTTATCGGAACGGTTCGCGGCATCGGCGCGGCATTGGGGCTGGCGCATCAGGCCGTCGATGGCGATATCAGTGGTGTGACTCAAAACCTCGGCGTTGCGTTTAATTCCACGTTTATCGCGCTACTGATTAGCATCGTATTGATGTTCCTGGTACATCAGTTACAGCTCTTTCAGGAACGGCAGGTTTTTGAAACTGAAAATTATGTCGACCAACATTTGATTCGGCATATGCAAGCGAACTAGTGTTTGGAAAAAGTCGGGCCGTGCTGCTATGACAATTCTGGGTATCGACCTCAACGATGCTGGGATTCTGATCGTTGATGGGCAAACGGAGTCCGTATCCGCTCCGGGGTACGCCGTCGCCCGGGGTCGTGAGATTCTCGTGGGGTACGACGCCTGGAAATTAGCCCGCTTGCACCCGCGGCGGACGACAAACCGGTTTTGGCAGGATTTGTCCGATCAGCCCGTTGAAAACCTGTTGGGCGGGGAGGTCAGTACGGCGGATCTCGCGCATGCGCAGCTGGAAAATTTGTGCGCCGGTTTTCGTGATGGACTCGAGGGCGCGGTATTTGTTGTGCCGGCGCATTGGTCGAACGAACAATTCGGGTTGTTGCTGGGCATTGCGGAAGATCTTGCGATTCCGGTACTCGGCCTGGTCGATTTCGCGGTCGCAGCCACGCGCTGCGAATACCCGGGCAGAACGCTGCTGCATCTGGATGCGTCTCTGCACGAGGTAACGATTTCACAGATGAATCAGACAGGCGGAAGTTCAATTCAAGATCGACGGACGATCGATCAGGCCGGCGTCGACCAGCTGGAGCGCGCCTGCATCGAATTGATGGCCCGCCAATTTGTCGAGACTACGCGATTCGATCCGCTGCACGACGGGCAGTGCGAGCAATATCTGTACGACAACCTTTATACGTGGCTTGATGAGTTAAAAGCTCGGGATCACGTCAAAATGAAAATCCCTTTCGGCGGAAACGAATTCGAGGCCGCCGTAAATGCAGCCGACGTTGCCGCGCGCATCATCGATTTTGTTGAACCGGTCGTGCAAAACGTCAGGAGCCTTCTGTCAGTCGGCGTACCCGTCGCCATCCAGGTGACTCACCGGTTGGCGACCTTCCCTGGTTTTGTTGAAGCCATGGCGGGAATGGCCCAGGTCAGCGTTTTCGTGTTGGAGCCCGGGGCTGCGGCATTAGGCGCGCTGAATCGGGTCAATCGCTTATCATCCGTTGCGGGCGGAGTCCGGTTGACCGGTAGTTTGCCGTGGGATCGGCCTGCGATGGCATTCGATGGGTCCGTCACGGATTCGCAAACCGTCGCTTCCGGCGCGGAGCGCCGGCCGACGCATGTGCTGTACGAGGGGCGTGCTTATCGCCTGAGTAGTGAGGCCTTTTACATTGGATCGGAATTGGCGGCCGGTGACTATGGCGCTACGCTGGATGGCCGATTGAGCGGGATATCCAGAAAGCATTGCAGTATTCGAGTTGGTGATCACGGCGTCGAGGTTGTGGATCACAGTCGTTTTGGAACGCGCTTGAATGGGCATCGGGTCGATGGCTCGGCAATTCTTCAAAGTGGCGATGTCGTGAGCCTCGGTAATCCCGGCAGCGAATTTTTGCTGATCACCGAGGTCACTGCGGATTCATCCAGTCAGGTTGAGTCAGATGGCGCGCAGAAAATTTGACGTTTCCAATATGGCGTTTCTCGACGTCATGGCCTGTGGCCTTGGCGCAATTATTCTGTTTTTCATGATTATCAGCGCACAGGTTACGGTTCGCTCTGCCGAGGCAAATATTGAGCTTTTGTCCGAGACGAATAAACTCGAGGAGGAGGTCCTCGATGGCCGAAAGGACCTGATTCGGGTACGCAATACGATGGAGGCCAAACAGACGGAACAGGTGGTCACTGAAGGCGAAGCCCGTCGATTGCGGATTGAACTCGAAAAGCTCCTGGCGGAGCTGGCCGAATATGAAGATGACAGCATGGCGCAGGACGACAGTATCGAGAAACTGCGTTCTGATATCGAGCGCCTCGAAGCGGGGAAGAAAAGACTCTCGGCAAGATCGACCGATCAGTCATCGGATACCGGCGCGCGGATTCGCACCTACGTCGGTCAGGGCAATCGTCAGTATTTGACCGGAATGAAGATGGGCGGCGCCCGCGTTCTTATTTTGGTTGACACTTCGACGAGCATGCTCGCCCGGACCTACGTCAACGTCGTGCGTTTTCGCCATATGAATGATGCAAAAAAGCGTAAGGCGCCGAAATGGCGGCAGGCGGTAGACACTGTCGATTGGCTAACGACCCGGATCCAACCGGGCACGAAATTCCAGGTTTACGGCTTTAACGAGGAAGCCGGTACGGTAGTCGATGGGTCCGATGGTGGCTGGATCGATGTTACGGACGGCAGTGAGATGGAAAAGGCGGTGAAAAGTCTGCGTGCCTTGACGCCGGGAAAAGGCACCAGTCTTTACAAGGCGTTTAAGGCGATTGCCGACATGGATCCGCGGCCGGACAATGTTTACCTGCTGACTGATGGGTTGCCGACCCAGGGGAAGAATCCACCCTCGAAGCCCGAAATGGTTAAAGCAGAAGCACGGATCAAATTGTTCAGCCAGGCCGCAAAAGAATTGCCGCCGGGGGTGCCGGTCAATGTTCTGTTGTTTCCGATGGATGGTGATCCGGCCGCCGCGGGTTTGTTCTGGCAGTTGGCAATCGCGACGCGCGGCTCGTTTCTGACGCCGTCGAGGGACTGGCCATGAGAAAGAATCGCGAGACCGAGACTTTCAGCCTGTCGTTCCTCGATGCGATAACCTGTGCTTTCGGTGCGGTGATTCTGCTATTGGTATTAACCAAGATCTATGAGCCCCGGACGATCGAGCGCAGCAAGGAAGAACTCGCGGGGCTGTTGGCGGTTCTGCAGAAAGAATTATTCGATTTACGCGGAGAAACCTCGATTCTGAACCGGCTGTTGGTCGGTGTAGACGAACAATTATCGGATTCAAAGGAGAAGCTCGCCCGGTTGCGTGGCGATGTTTCGAAGATTCGAGGGCAGTATGACGCCTCGACCGAAAATGCGCTGATCGACAGTGATTTGCGCGGTGAGCTCGTCGCCGCCAGACAAAAACTGACGGCGGAGATGCAGACGTTGTTGGCCGACTACGTGCCGGAAGAAAATGACACCACGGTCGGCGGAATACCCGTGGACAGCCAATATATTATTTTCGTAATCGATACCTCAGGCAGTATGTTTCAGGGTCCATGGCGCCTGGTGTTGAGGAAGATTACCGAGACGCTGACTGTTTATCCGCAGATCAAGGGGATTCAGATCCTGAATGACGAGGGAAAATATATGTTTCCTTCGTATGCGGGTAAATGGATTCCGGATTCCAAAGCGGCCAGGCGCAATATCATCAGTCGTTTGGGGAGTTGGAACCCATACAGCGACTCGAGTCCGGTCGAAGGCATTGCACAGGCCATCAATACCTTCTATGAGCCCGGGACGCCGATAAGCATCTTTGTCTTTGGCGATGATTTTCCACGTGGGCAGGTCGAGGCCGTCGCGCGTTTTGTTTCTCAGGTCAATAAGGCGGATGAATTCGGGAATCGCCTGGTGCGAATTCACGGCATTGGTTTTCCGACACAACTCGATGGGCGTCGTGTCACCCAGAATGCGCTGCAGTTTGCGAACCTGATGCGCACCCTGGGTGAACGCAACGGTGGAACATTCGTTGCGCTGACGACGCTGAATTAGGGCAACCTGATTTTTCACTTGCAACGCGAATTCCGGGAAGGAGAACGGTATGACGAGCGCTTCAGACCTGATCAAAAAGCACTGTGAACCGTGCGAGGGCGGCGTGCCTCCCCTGGAGCCGGATGCCGTAACAGACTTGATGAAGGCGCTGGATGATGGGTGGGAACGGACTACGGACGGTAAAGCGATTATCCGGTTATTCGAGTTTGCCGGCTTCTCCGAACGATCTCATTCGCGAATGCGGTGGCCTGGGTCCCGCAACAGAAGGGCATCACCCGGATCTTAAAGTCTTGTACGGTAAGGTCGAGGTTCTGTATACGACGCACGCTATCGGTGGATTGTCGCAAAACGATTTTATCTGCGCCGCAAAGATCGATCGTCTGATCGAGTAAAGCACAAGAGCGGAGCATTGATGAAACAAATTCTTTTTAGGATTATTGCGGCAGTTTTTGTCATCGGGACGTGCGAAATTGCGGCGAAGGTTATGGTGTACCTTTTTTTGGGCCTCACCAGTTCGGATTTTCTGGACTACTATACCAACGACCGGAATCTCACTCTCGTTGCATGGGACAGCAAGTACACCGTACATCCTTATTTCGGTTACGAAAACACGGCGATTAGAGAGTTCGAATGGTCTAGGGACAAATTTACTGCCGATGATTTTGTTGTAGGAATATTCGGTGGTTCTGTCGCTGAACAGATCGGTGGCTATCTTGTCAAATATCCGGCGCATTTCGAACGACTGCGGGCCGTCATTCCGTCCGTGTCCACGAAAAAAATTCGCATCGTGAATTTGGCAATGGGTGGCGTCAAGCAGCCGCAGCAATTCTTTATGGCTTCGTATTTTTCGAATAATCTGGATATGGTGATCAATATAGATGGCTTCAACGAAACCGGTATCGATCACCTCCTTCCGGTGTATCCGCTGGATTTTCCGTTTTTGTCACTCAAATTCTACGAGCGAACGACGACTGGTTTAGCCTACGCTGCCCTCGGGCGTAGTGCGACGTCTGCCTATAGGTGGATTAATGAATTGCCGGTACGCTTTTCATTTTTGTCCAGAAGCAGCCTTTATTTTGGCTCCTGGTATGGGGTTCGCGAGTTACTATACCGGAGCATTATTTGGCTAAACGGTCAATTCTATTATGCCGCTGTCGCAACCTATCAGTCTGACGATATTTGCGAAATTATCCCGACCATGATAATGAAAGAGAGATTAGATATTTTGAAACGATTTACTACCATGCAATACGATCTCTTGACGGCGCGCGAAGAAAAGCCCACTTTCTTTTTTGTACAGCCGAACCAATATCTTCGAGGGTCAAAGATCCTGTCGGATGAGGAGCTCGAAATCGCCATTGATGAGCAATTCGCGGATTTACATCACGAGCAGATGACATTGGTGCGGGCCGGTTATTCGGATTTGAGAAAATCCGGGATTCCAATATTTGATATGACAAAGGTCTTTCTGGGTTATACCGATACGGTTTATAAGGACAACTGCTGTCATCTTAACGGACAGGGGATATATATATTGACGCAGGCAATCGTGTCCTCAATTCTGGAATATCAGGGGGTTTTGCAGATCGCCGCTTGCGATGCGCCATCGGCAACGGGAAGATGCCTGAAGTCAGCCACAGCCTCGGAACAACTAAGGGAATCAACTCAATAGTAATTATGTAAATTTTATTTTGCGCAGCGCAAAAAGGAACATTTTTATCAGCAACAGCCCATGGGTCCAGCGGGATATGTTAGTTTCGCCGTAGTTTCGTTCTCCATAGTGTACTGGAAGATCAGCAAACTTCAGGTTCAGCTTCACTGCGCCAAAGATCAGGTCAAAATCTCCGAAGGGATCAAAATCACCGAAGTACTGTCGATTTGCAGAAATTCTTTCATAATCGTACTTAGTCAATACCTTTGTTCCGCAAAGGGTGTCTTTGATCGGTCTATTGAGGAGCCATGAAAAAGCAAGGCTAAAAAACTTGTTACCCAGAAAATTCAGGAAACGCATGGCTTCGTCCTCTTGCGGATAGACCAAGCGAACGCCGTTCACGAACTCAGCCCTCCCGTTAGCTAAAGTTCGAAAAAATCGTGGCAATTCTTCCGGACTTACGGTCAGATCGGCGTCCAGTATCATCAACACTTCACCCCGGGCCTCGGCGAACCCCTTGCGAACAGCGTCACCTTTGCCTGTGCCGGCTTGTTTGAAAAGCACTGCATCGATGTCAGGTCGAGCCGATATTTCATTTTCTATTGCAGCGTATGTTCCGTCCGTCGAACCACCTTCAACAAATATGAGTTCGACTCCTCCTCCAATCGGAGGAATGCGATCGAATATATGCCGGATATTGCCTTGCTCATTTCTCGCCGGAACCACGACGGAGACAAGAGCATCCTCTGGAATGATTGGACCTGATGGCCGTGCCACGATGACATTGGTCAGCGTTAAGTATTTAAGCGGAAAAATGCGGGCCAGGTAACGATTGCCCAGGTTCTGGAGTATCGGAATGCTAAAGGGGACCAGAATTTCTCCGTTTAAAGAGATTTCCTCATAGCCTTCCAAGCGCAACAGATTAATCAAGTCGTCACCAGTAAGCCAATTTTGCTCCGGCATAGGGGTCGATAAACCCAATTTTCTCGCAACAATAATAGGTAGTTGCCATACGCGG